>Ga0209201_1002345_pt1 | contig 18880 bp, 17 predicted proteins | sample AD_UKC055_MetaG_FD_184411 | JGI IMG/M metagenome (GOLD analysis project Ga0209201, IMG submission 184411) | Active sludge microbial communities of municipal wastewater-treating anaerobic digesters from USA - AD_UKC055_MetaG (SPAdes) (version 2) | ecosystem: Engineered > Bioreactor > Anaerobic >...
ATTATTAAAAATGATCTTTGCATTTCCGCTAAATTTTATTCCTGAAATTTTTTTTAAATATTTACAATCTATAATTAATGGCACAACAGATGGAAATGGTTTTATTATTTTATGGTTAAATCTTTCAGCAAATATATAACCATCACCAGTTGTACCTATTTGGGGATAAGCACATCCTCCTGTTGAAATTACAACCTTATCTGTAGAAAAAATATCATTATTTGTTTTTATTATAAAAATATTATTATCCTTTTTAATATCCTTTACTGTCATATTAAAGAAAACTTTAATATTTAATTTCTCTAATTCATATAACAAAACATTAACTATGCTATTTGCACTATCTGTTATTGGATAAAATTTCCCGTCCTTTTCTTCTTTAAATAGTATCCCTAAATTCTCAAAAAAATTTAATATTTTTTTATTATCAAATTTTTTAAATACATTTTCTATAATTTCTTTTGTGTTATTAAAATATTCTGTATGATATTTATTTATGTCTAAATTCTTATTTAATAAATTACACCTGCCATTCCCGGAAATTAAAACTTTTTTACAAATTTTATCATTTTTTTCTAAAATAATAACCTCATTGTTTGGATTTTTTCGCTTTGCAAATATAGCAGTAGCAACTCCACTAGCTCCTCCACCAACAATTACTATATTTAATTTGTGTTTATTTTCATTCATGTTATATTTTTTATTTTTTCTTTTAATATAATTAGACTCCTTCTGTATCTACTTTTTACAGTATTAATTGAGACACCCAATATTTCACTTATCTCCCTAAAATTAAATTCATTAATATAATATAAATTTAGAACTTCTCTATATATTACAGGAATTTCATCTAATACTTCTTCTATATCCTTCTGTAATTCTAATTTATAATATATCTCATCTGGAAGTAGGTCATCATTATCCTCTATGCTATCAACAAATGTTTCAACATCATTATTATAACTGTTTTTATTAAGCTCTGAAAATGTAATATTTTTTTTCTTTTTTAAAAAGTCTAAGCTACTATTTTTAGCTATTTTATAAATCCATGTTTTAAAATTCTTATCTTTTTTAAATTTTTTTAAATTTCTCCAAGCTTTTAAAAATACTTCTTGAACAACATCTTCAGCTTCTTCTTCGTCTTTAATATAAGTATATACAAAGTTATAAATTGGCTGTAAATATCTCCTTATCAAAATATTTAACGACTCATTACTGCCATCTAAATACTCTATAATTAAATCTTTATCAGATTTATTGTTGTTCATCTTTATTTATATAATTATTGTTGAGTAGCATTATCTTGCTTTGGCACTAATTGATTTCTTATTTGTATTGAATCAGCTATAACACTTCCATCACTATTAGCTTTCCCAGAAATTATTACATTATCTCCAATATTTATATCATTAAGCGTTACTTGTGTAGATTTTAACACATTTGTAGAATTTGAAAAAATAATTATTTTAGATCCCCCATCTTTTAACTTTACTGTTATAGAATTATCATCTTTAGATAATATTTCTCCATCTATCATATTACTTTCTTTTATATTTGCCCTATTAAAACCATAACCGTAATTCATAATTATATTTCTTTGAGTCGTGGAAAACGAATCGTTTTTGTTGTTTACATTTTTTGAATAAAATACTCCTAAAAGAAATGATAGTATGGTGCTTGCCACTAAAATTAAAGAAAAGATTATTATCTGTTTTTTCATATTATTAATATTATTAATTATTCATATCTAAGAGCTTCTATAGGGTTTAATTTAGAAGCACGATTTGCTGGATAATATCCAAATAAAATGCCGATCAGAGCTGAAACACCAAAAGCTAATAAAATTGAGGATGTAGATATTGACGTTGGTATGCCTCCAAGTTTTGAAATAGCTAAAGATAATAACCATCCAAGCATTATTCCAAAAAGCCCTCCAAAAAACGTTAAAGCTACCGCTTCCATTAAAAATTGATTATTTATATCTCTTCTCTTAGCTCCGATAGCTTTTCTTAAACCTATTTCTCTTGTCCTCTCAGTCACAGTTGTTAACATCATATTCATAATTCCTATACCACCAACAAGTAAAGATATCGCAGCAATTGAACCCAATAATGTAGTAAATGTATCTGTTATTAAAGAAGCTGTAGCTAATATATCAGCTTGATTTACAACTATAAAATCTGCTAATGATGCATCTGATATTTTATGTCTTTCTAATAATATATTAGTAACCTCATTTTGCAGTTGTGACATCGTGTTCTTATCCTTAGCTTTTATTGCTATTGTGTTTATATATTTTGTACCCATTAAGACTTTTTGTGCAGTTGTGATTGGAATAAATATCATATCATCTTGGCTGCTAAATCCATTACCACCCTTTGCTTTTGTAATACCTATAACTTTAAAGTTTATTCTATTAATACGTATAGTCTGACCAACAACATTTATAGCATCTTCCCCAAATAAATCATCTCTTACATTTGGACCAATAACAGCTACTTTTGCATTACTGTCTACATTTTGATCTGATATAAAATTACCTTCTGCAATTTCAATATTTCTTATATCTTGGTAGCTAGAAGTTGTGCCCATTACTTGTGTATTAGTATTTGTGCCTTTTGCTATAACTTGGTATCTGCCAGAAACTTCTGTATCAATACTGTCAACTAAATCTATCTCATTTTTAATAGCATCTGCATCTTCTTGAGTTAAAGTTTGCATTGCCCCTCTGCCCTGATTTATACCATTAACTCGTCTTATGCCAGGAGTTACTAATATTAAATTAGATCCTAAAGATTCTATACTTGATTCTATAGAATTTTTTGACCCTTGGCCAACGGATATCATTGCTATAACAGACCCTATACCTATTACTATACCTAAAATAGTAAGAAATGATCTTACTTTATTTGACATTAATGCATAATATACTTCTCTAAATAAATATGATACTTTCATCTAGTTTTTATTACTTTATCTTGTATTATAAGGCCATCTCTAATTGTTATAATTCTATCAGCATGCTCAGCAACATTTGGCTCATGTGTAATTAAGACTATTGTATGTCCTTTTTCTCTATTTAGTTGCTGAAATGTTGCTAAAACTATTTCTCCAGTTTTTGTATCTAAATTACCTGTTGGTTCATCTGCTAATATAATAGACGGATTATTTACCAAAGCTCTTGCTATTGCAACTCTCTGCATCTGTCCACCTGACAATTGATTAGATAAACTATAAATCTTTGATTCATCAAGGCCAGCACTCATTATAGCTTTTTTCGCCCGTTCCTCTGCTTCATGCGTATCTACATTATTATACACTAGGGGTAACATAACATTTCTTAACACTGTCGTCCTTGGCAATAAATTAAAAGCTTGAAAAACAAATCCTATTTTGTTCATCCTTATATTAGCTAAATCATCCTCCCCTAATTTCGACATATCTCTTCCATCTAAAAAATACTGACCACTAGTTGGCACATCTAATGCTCCTACAATATGCATCAATGTTGATTTACCAGATCCAGACGGTCCCATTATAGCAACAAACTCACCTTCCTGTATTGTAAATGAAACACCATTTAATGCTACTGTAGAATTGCCGTCATTAACATAAATCTTTGTTATATTTTTACATTCTATAATATTTTTCATAATGTATAATTATCTACCTGGGAATCCTCCGCCTCCATTCATTTGTTGCATAAAATTCATATTTGATCTTGAGCTAGTAGATGTTGATTTTGATGAACTAGTACTAGTATTAGAAGCACTTGTTTTTATAACAACTTTATCTCCTTCATTTAAACCATTTATTATTTCTGTATTAGTATCATCTGAAATACCAGTCTCTACATTAATTTTTGTTGGTATTAATTTTGTTATTAAAATGCCATTACTATCTGTACTTATAGAGTTGTTAAAAGTTTCAACATAACTCAAACCGTTAGAGGTTCTAATAGCTGAATTTGGAACAATTAATATATCTGATTTTGAATCAGTTATAATATCAGCGGTCACGCTCATACCTGGTTTAATTCTCTGATCTTCTATATCAAAACTAATTTTCACAGTATAAGAAACAACCCCTTGGGTTGTTGTACCTAGAGTATCAACTTCTACAACTTTACCAGTTATTGTTAAATTTTCTACAGAATCAAATGTTAATGTTGCTTTTTGGCCAACTTTTATTTTTGGTATATCTATTTCAGTAAAAGAAATCTCTGCAATACTATGGTCACTAATAACAGTTGCCAGAATCGATCCAGCAGAAGTTTTATCTCCAACATTAACATTTAGATTAGCAAGTTTTCCATCAAAGGGCGCTTTTATTATGTAATTTTCGTCTTTTTCATCTAGAAGATTCTGTAAATTATCTGCTGCTTGGCTAACGGACAATTCATAAGATTTTACTTCTATAGAATCAGGTGGTGATATTAACTCTTTATATGAAGCTTCCTGTATTTTTAAATTACTCTGAGCTGCAGCTAAATCTATTGGCTGATTCTTAATTAAATTTGCAAGGCTTGTATTTATATCATCCAAATTCTTTTTTGCTGTTACTATACCAGATCCACCGGTTTTAGCAGATATAAGCTGAGATAAATATGAGTTTGCTGACGATGTATCTTGCTTTAATAATGTATTATATGTATTTATATTATAATAAAGTGTCCTCTTCCTTTGGTTACTATAATCAATAAAATAATTATATAAGTTATTTAAATTTCGTGTGGCTTCTGTAATAGTTTCTGCTGTATTAATTGCATTATCTAAAAAACTTCCTATTTCTTCTTTTGATGAGCTTTTACTTAAGTTCCTGTATCCAACAACATTTGTATCATAAATAATCCTTGCATTTTTATATGCTAATGTTGCTTTTTTAGCTAATGTAATAAATGTATCTTTATCAGCATTAGTATCAAAAACATAAGAATTTGAAATATCCTCCCAATACTTTGGTATCTCTACATTATAAAACTGACTTAAGTCAATTAAATTTACATCCTTTGTAGGGTCACCAGTTATATCTTGAGGTAATAATTCATTTGTAAGATATAAAACTGTCCTTAAATCATTCATTATATTGCTAAATCCCATAAAAGCTGCATCTATAGTATTTAGGGCTGATGTATATGAATTTTCTAATGCCGTTTCTGCATTTTCTTTTGATTCAAGTGTTTGATTATATGTAGTCTGTTGAGAAATTTTCAATTTTTCTACATTATCTTTAGCGTTTTGTAGAGAGTTTTGTGCTTGAGCTAGTTGTAACTCAGTTGGCCCATCAATAGCTTTTTTATAATTATTTTGTGCTGTCTCTAAATTAATCCTCGCATTTCGTATCTGCTTATCTATATCAGATGAATCAAGAATAATCAAAACATCACCTGCCTTTACCTTGTCACCTTCCTTTGCATTGACTTGCAATACGGTAGTAGATGCAGTTGTTTTTAAATCTGACTGACTTGAAGCATTAACCTGCCCAGTGGCAGATATAGTTGATATTATTGTCCCTTTTTCAACTGTACCAATTGTATATTCTATTGCTCCGCTTGATTGGTTTCCAGATGCTCTTACTATAAAATATATACCCAAACCAAGAGTCAAAATAACTAATGGGACAATTATTTTATGTTTTGTTATTTGCTGCAAAATTTTTTTAGACATATTAATATCTTTATTTGTTTAATGGCTCTGGCATTATCCTTATTAATTTAGCTTCTATTTCTCCAGAACTATTTGGTTCTCCTATTATAACAACCTTTTGTCCAACCTTTAGATCTTGTTTTCCAACATTTTGATTAAACATTCTGATAGTTGTATCATCATCTATAATTACTATCTTTTCAGTATTATCTATATCTTTTATTACTAGTGATCCATCATTATTAATCATTATAATCTCTCCAGCAGACCCATTTGAGTTTATAAATCCCATATTTTGATCTTTAAACCTCTCATTAAAAGGTGGCTCCATTCCGTGCTGTAATATATTGTTATTATAATTATCTCGCCAATTATATGAAAAGTTTGCTTTTTCAAAACCTATATGGACGCCAAAACTGAATGTAATTAATAAAATTATTAAGAATAAGATTACGCCTCCAACAATCTTAAATGCTTTTGATTTAAATACATCACTTATAATATTAATTTTTTCTGGTCCAATATTATTTTTTTCTTCCATAATTTTAATTTATTAGTTTGTAATTATTATTTTGTTTATAATTATTAAATATCTTGATAACTTGCAGAAAAACTTTTATAAAGAAGAATGACATAGCTCCTATTAATAATGATAATATTACATTAGTTATTGGTATAGTTTCAAGTAGTGAAATTATAAAATTCTTCCTATTCTGTAAAATTATATTAAAATCTGAAAAGATTAATGAAAAAAAGGATGAAAAACCTGTTTCTACTGCCTTATTTCTGATAAGAACAATAGAAAATATAAATAAAGACATAGATATTATTGTACTGATGGAAATAAACATAATTTTCCTTCTCAATATAATAAAATTCTCCTCTGCTTTTATATTTTGTATTATTCTATCAAAAAGAGTCTTACTTGGCTCTTTTTGTTTTATTCCTTTTAAAAAATCTTTATATGTTTTCATATTTTTTGGTTAATGATATATATTATACGAATGAAATTAACATTTTGGTGCAATAATATAAATATGGCATTATCTTTAAATGCCATATTATATATTGTATATTACTTATTTTTCATTTTTGGCTTAAATATACTCCTAAAAAACTCTTTTATTCTTACAAAAATAGTTCGTTTTTTTGCTATTGGTTCTTTTACTAGATTTGTCTTTACACTTTCCTGGATTATTTCATTTTCCTTTATCATTTGTAAATTATCTATTTTTACAACACCTGACGGCTCCAAATGGGTAGTGATTTCAACTGTATAATTATTATATCCATCACTAAATTCAAATCTTAAATTATTATCATTAATCCAATTAATTTCTCCTATAATATAAAACTGCTTGCCATAGCTGCTTTCTATACCATAATTTTTTGCTATTTGTGTTATATTGTTTTTAATATATTCTTCTATAATATTTTTATCATCATTTTTTTTATCTACTTCTTTACCATTATCTTTTACTAAATAAAACAAATCTACTTTTATACCATATGGGTTGTCTTTTGTTTTTTCTAAAACATTAGTAAAAGCAAATAAATTTGCAATATATGATACATGCCCATCCTCATATTCTACTTGAAGTAAATTTAAATTATCCTCATAAACCCAATACATGTTTGTTACATAAAACTTCCCTCCCAATACTTCATGAATCCCAAAATCATTTGATATCTTAGATATATTATCTCTTACATATTCTTCTATTCTGTTTCTGTCTTCCTGACTCATTAAACTATCTGCACAAATTCTTCTACTAGTATTATCACTTAACAAGCATGGGTCTACTATTTGTGTTGTACCATATCCACATTTCTGACCATTTAGACCACCTATACATCTGGGGATATTGCTAGCACTATAGCCATCTTCACATCTACCTTTATATAAAAATTTTGCTAGCTTATTTTTTCTCATTTGGCACATGTTGCTAAATGTTTGATAAACTGGATCACATGGGGCTTTTATACACTCAATCTGAACTTCTGCACATACTGGATCATATTCCATAGTGCAAGCACCAGTATCAATATTATCTAAATCTGATGCTTCAACTTGTATAGTAAGTAGGGAAAATAATATAAATAAAAATGCTTTTTTCATATAATTAATATTATTTAATTATTCTGTCGCGATTGTTATATCCCCACATTTATCTTTTGAGGTATTTACAACATCCATAATATCATCTATTTTGGGTTCATATCCTGTTATTTTTGTTCCATCTTTTAATGTTGCTGAAACTAGCAGACTATGTGCTTGCATTATATCTTTAACATTACAATTTTCTATTGCTGATTTTATATTTAACCATGATGTATCAACTACTGCATTATTATTTATAATATTATCTACTTCTTCATAACCTGTTAAATATGAATAATTATACCTAGCTGGAAGAGCAAAAATATATTTATCGTTTCTAGCTAATTCTCTTGGATTTATTGGGGCAGCACCTATATGGAACTTATCTGCTTGCATATTATCCCATTGTTCTGATATAAATACCATAACTGGTATATCTTGCCTTGGATTTTCTTTTGTCCATTCTGGATGTCTTATAGATATTAATGGACCTTGTTCAACCTTATTTGCTATTGCTCCATAAGAATCATAATAATTACCAGACCATTTGTCAGAAATTATAGAAAATCCTTTCCATGTGCTTGGTAGTAGAACGCTAAAACCATAATTAGCATTGTCATATTGAATTTGTTCTCTTGTATTTGCTGTTGAACAGTTATTAAATGTAATAGTACCATTTTCTTCTATAAAAGCAGTATCTCCTTTATTCCAAAAGACAAATGATTCATCTTGGTTTGCATATCTTGCACCAGATGCAGAAATTGCCTGTGGAATCAACATGTTCCTACCATCACTTAATGTAAGTTCTACTTTCCCATTAAAAAATAGGGCATGTATACTTTTATTATTGTCACAATTGAATGTCACATCTGCTATAATATTATTATCGTTCGTAGCTTCTTGAGGTGCTGATTTGTTTGTACTTACAATGTATATTATTCCTCCCACTATCAATAATACCCCAATTGATATTGGTATTATTTTTTTCATATATTTGTTTATTATTTATTATTATTCTAATTATAACGCAAAATAAAGAGAAAAGTAACATGAGTATTATTCTGCAAATTGGCTATTGTATATAGATGCATAAAAACCATTTTTTGCAAGTAATTCCTCGTGCTTACCTTGTTCAACAATATTTCCGTCTTTGACTACTAATATTAAATCTGCATTTTTTATTGTAGATAATCTATGTGCTATTACAAAACTTGTTTTATTGTTATCTGTTAGTTTATCCATCGCTGCTTGTATAGCAATTTCTGTTCTAGTATCAACAGAACTAGTAGCTTCATCTAATATTAACATTGGAGGATCAGCTAATAAAGCTCTGGCTATTGTTAAAAGTTGCTTTTCTCCTGCTGATATATTATCTATAGAATCTTCTATTATTGTATTATAACCATTAGGGAGGGTTCTTATAAAATGATCAGCATATGATTCTTGTGCAACTTTAATTATTTCTTCACGTGTTGCACTTGGCCTACCAAATGCTATATTCTCAGCAACCGTTCCGCTAAATAACCACGTATCCTGTAATACCATTCCAAACATTTGACGAACATCTTTTTTGCTCATTTTATCAATATCAATACCATCTATTGATATGGAACCTTTATCAATATCATAAAACCTCATTAAAAGATTCACTATTGTTGTTTTACCTGCACCAGTTGGACCAACTATTGCTACATTACATTTTGGTTCTATATATGCAGTAAAATCTTTAATTATAGCTTCTTCATTATTATAACTAAAATAAACATGATTGAATACAACTTCTCCATTTACATGTTCTGGAGCTGGTATAACATCTATTTCTGGTTTTTCTTCTTCTTCAGCTAAAAATTCAAATATTCTTTCTGCTGCTGCTACTGTTGATTGAAGTATATTTGTAATATTAGCAACTTGAGTAATAGGCTGTGTAAAATGACTCATATATTGAATAAAAGCTTGAATGTCTCCAATAGTTATCTTACCAGATATAGCCATTCTTCCACCAACAAGTACAACTCCTACATAACCAAGATTATTAGCAACTGACATAATAGGCATCATTAAACCTGCTAAAAATTGAGATTTCCAATTACTCTCATATAAATTCTCATTGATAGAATTAAATTTCCTTGTTGACTTATTCTCTCCATTAAAGCTTTTTACAATCAAATGATTTGAAAACATTTCCTCTATGTGACCATCCATATCACCAAGAGCTTGTTGATGAATTTCAAAATTTTTCTGTGATTTTTTCATAATAACTCTAACAAAAAGAAAACTAATAGGCAATATCAATATTGCAATTAGCGATAATTGCCAACTTGTAGTCAACATAATTATCAATATTCCGATTACTTTTATAATTGACTCTAAAAGTTGAACTAGACTTTGGTTTAAATTTTGGCTTATTGTTTCAACATCATTAGTAACACGGCTGACAACATCACCTCTTTGACTAGAATCAAAATATTTTAATGGCAATCTAGATATTTTTGAAGCAATATCTTTACGCAAATTATATGTTATTTGTTGTGATGCAGAAGACATCAACCATAATTCAATATAATTAAATATCGCACTAGCAATATATAAAGATAACAAAATAAGAGCTGTCTTACCTAATGCTTGAAAATCTATACCTTTATTGCTTTCTATTCCTTTAACAATAGTATCAGTCATCTCTCCAAGAATCTTTGGATTTAAAATACTAAATACGGTGCTTAAAGTAGCTAATATAATAGAAAAAATAAATATAGTCTTATATGGTTTAAGATAATTTAGAAGTTTTTTGGATGTATTTTTAAAATCTTTAGGTTTTTCGGTTGACATTCTGCCTCTTCTCCTACCGCCTCCTAAACCTTGTTTATTCTCGTTTGCCATATTATTTTGTTGTATTATTAATTTCTTTTTCTGATAATTGACTTGCTACAATTTCTTGATATACAGAACAAGTCTTTAATAAATATTCATGCTTACCCTGGCCAGCAATTCTACCATTATCTAATACTATTATATTATCAGCTCCCATGATCGTGCTAATTCTTTGTCCTACTATTAAAATTGTTGCATCACTTAATTCTTTATTTAAAGCATTTCTAACTAATGCATCTGTTTTAAAATCTAATGCTGAAAAGCAATCATCAAATAAATATATTTTTGATCTCTTTAATATAGCTCTAGCTATTGTTAATCTTTGCTTTTGCCCTCCTGATAAATTACTACCACCTTGGGATACATCATCATCTAGTTTTTTGGGCAGTAAATTTACAAATTCTGTAGCTTGAGCTATATCTAATGCTTTATATATTTCTGCATCTGTAGCATTCTCTCTAGCATAAAGCATATTATCTTTAATTGTCCCAAAAAATAACTGAGCTTTTTGAGGAACATATGCTATAGCATCTCTTAATTCTTTTTGCTCTATATCTCTTACATCAATTCCATCTATTAAAACTGCACCAGAAGATACATCATATAATCTTGGTATTAAATTTAACAATGTTGTTTTACCACTACCTGTGCCACCTATAATAGCTGTGACTTTTCCAGGATTAGCTATAAATGAAACGTTTGCTAAAACTGTTTGCTCTGAATCTTCATACCTAAAACTAACATTTTTAAATTCAATGGATCCAGACATGTTATTTGAAAAATGTTTTGGATTTTGTGGATCTTTTATAGATGGTTCAACGGTTAATACCTCTTCAACTCTTTTTATAGATACTGCAGCTCTTGGTATAAGAATAAATATAACAGAAAACATTAAAAATGCCATTATTGCCTGAGTAATATATTGTATAAGAGCAAGAATATCACCAACTTCTAATAAATTTTGATCTATTAGATGAGACCCAAACCATACAATACCAACTGATGTTAAACCCATAATCAATGTCATAACTGGTGCCAATATACCCATAAAACGAGTTACAAAAAGATTTAATTTTGTTGATTGTTTGTTAATTTCATCGAATTTATTTTGTATTAATTCATCTTTATTATATGCTCTTATCACCCTTACACCACTTATCATTTCTTTGATTTGAAGCCCTATCTTATCTACAAGTTTTTGTATAACTTTAAACTTTGGGACAGCTATAAAAAATATTGCAATGATTAAAACCAATAAGATAGATATTGCAACTATTATAATCCACGACATGCTTGGAGCTAATTTGTATGCTTTAACAATAGCACCAATTCCCATTATTGGAGCTATTAATACTAATCTTAATAGTATAGAAAATATATTTTGTATTTGCTGTATATCATTTGTAGCACGAGTTATTAAAGAAGATGATGAAAATGTATTAAACTCACTTAATGAAAAATTTTCTACTTTTTTGAAAACTTCCTCACGTATTTTTTTTGCATAACCACCAGCAATTTTTGAAGCTAAATATCCTACCCCAACAGCAAAAATGCCAGCTAATACAGTAATTGCTAACATTTTTAAACCATTTGACCAAATAGCTTGCATATTATTTTTTGCAATACCATCATTAATTATTTTTGATGTATAGTCTGGTAGAGACAATGTTGCAAATCCTTGTGCACCAATTAATACAAAAACTAATAGAATCCATGGTATATATTTTTTTAAATATTGTAACAAATGTTTCATAATAATATATAAATCTAAAATTTAAAAACAAAAACAAAAAGTATTATAATACTTTTTTATTTATAATTCAATCATATATGCCTCACCATTCGTAAAAAATGCATCTCCTGCAAAATTTTTACCAAGTGTTGGGGGAACAAATAATTGTTTATTATATTTTTTTATTAATCCTGTTTGATTTAAATCATTAAATAAAAAATCTCTTTCAGTATCTATGTCTGGTGCTATTGTATGTGTTATGCCCCATTTTATACCAATGTCTAAACTTGCTGTACCTAAATAGACTTTTTTACCATCTATTAATATATTAGTTTCCCAGAATCTAGCATGATGCCTTTTCCTCGAAGTATTTTCTATTGTTGCTTTTTCAAAACCAAAATTATGAACCTGAGTATTCCAAAAAGATGGCGTCATAGGAGCTGATGAATCTTGTTTGTTTTTTATTGCTGCAATAATAACATTAATTACTGATTGTAATGTTGGTTTTTGAGCTAATTCCCAACCAGCTTTGTTAAATAAATTTATTAAATCAGTATCACTATTCGCAATAATTATAAAAGAAATTGGTTCTTCTACCTGGCCAGATAATTGTTCAGAATATTTAGATATTTTATTACTATCAAATTGTTTATTTATATCAGAATTTACATACTGCATATTAATATTTTTTGAAAAAGATACTTTTAATGGATTTATTTTTTGTTTAAACAATAATGTAAAAGATACCAACAATAGAATAAATGCTAATACAAATAGATAAAAATTTTTTAAATTTTTATTTTTATTATTTTTTATAAAGAATAATTCAGAAATACATATTGAAGACAATAAGCTAATTAAACCAAGCAAAAATCCACCTAACACATCGGTCAGATAATGAGCACCTAAATAAAGTCTGCTAAAACCTACAAGAATAGAAATTATAATAAAAGCAATAATATATAAAATCTTATTTCTGTTTTTCTTAGAATTTTTTACAAGAAAATAACAAATAAACCCAAAAAATGCTACAACTATTGTTGCATGGCCACTTGGAAATGAGGCACTGGATTCAGCATAAAAACTTATGCTTGGTCTTGGCCTGTTGAATATAATTTTTAATAAAGAATCTAGTATAGAAGCGCTACCTATTGAAATAAAAAATGGAAATATATATTCTTTATTTTTAGAAATATATAAAAATATAGAAAATAATGCAGCCCCTGCTAATATCATTTTTGAATCTGCAATGTTTGTTATAAAAGTAAATATATTTATTAAGTGTTGATCTCTAAAAAATAAAAATAAATTGTTCAATCTAAGATCATATTGAAATACTAGTTCCTGATTAATATACCCCTCGCCGATAGAAATAAACCATATAATACATATAAGTATTGTGAATAAAAAGATTGTCAATTTTAATCCATATTTACTATTTTTATCAAACCTGTCATTTAGAAACTTTTTGAATCTGGGATGATTATCAAAAAATGCTTTTATAATTTTATTACTACTTATTGTTTTTAATATAGATTTAAAAACATCAATTAAAAGATTATATAACCAAAGTAAAAATTGTTTTATTGATTTTCTAAAAATAATAATAAGTGCAAGTAGAATTAATAAAATTGATGGAATAAGAATAAACAAGTTCATAACTACATTATTAATTATTTAGTATGAAAATTATATCATAGAATAAAAATTTTTATAATAAACTTTACATATTTACTATAGTATGTTATCTATAATATTAAATCTTAAATGTTTATTGCTATATAGCAATAAACAAAGGAGAAAAAATGAACTCGGAAAAACTAGATGAGAAAATTTTATCATTGCTTGTTTACTTAGTGTTAAGCGTTTCCTGCATTGTGCTTTTTGCAGTTGGATTTACTAACATCGGAGGCAGTAGAATGTTCATATTCATACTTGGATGTATGAATATGATAACTGCTGTATCTTCAGAAACTACAGCAATATATAACAAGGAAAAGTGGATGCATATTACAACTGCATTATGGACTATAGTTGCTATATTACAGTTCTTAAGACTGGTATAGAAAAATAAGCTCCTCGCAAAAAATTGCTTGGAGCTTTTTATTTATTTTAAAACCTTGCAAAAAATATAAAAATGTGCTGAAATAATCATGGTTTAATAAACCTCCCAATCCCCGGGTTAGGGGAAAAATTCAATGGGCAATGTAGCCCAAAGGAGATCATTATGGATAAGCAAGCATTCGCTGCAAGTCGCTGGACGATGGGAGAGTTAAACGCCCTCCTAAAAAACATTGGTGAAGAAAATGCAAAAAAGATTCAAAGAGGAGAAATCTTCCAAATCTTTTTTGAAAACAACAACACAACAGAGCTTTTTGATACAACAGGAAGAAGAATTACAAAAAATTTGTTATCCCAAACAACAAATACAGAAAGACATTTCTGCCTATCTAATCCTGCTGTTAAAAACATAGAAGATTATGAATACAGGCTTTCATTAGCAAACATCAAAGATCCATGCGTGACACCAGAATGGTTCAAGCATGAAACAGAAAGACAAATAGCTATGATAGCCAAAGATGATAGTATTAATAATATTTTAAAAAATATATATCTACCAATCGTTTGCAAAATAGATAGTGATAATATAGATAACATAGTAAGAAATGGACTTGAAGCTGTTGCAAAACAATATACAGATTTGTTTAAAAACAGAATTTTCTGCAATTATATAAAAAATTGTAAAGAAAATAAGATTACAATTGCCCCTGATAGTAGACATTTTGAATTTCTGGGCAAAGCAAAACAAAAGTATATTGTTGCTATTCTCTTTCCGAGAGCATTGCAGGGATTTTCTGTTAATGCTAGTAGAGAGCAACTTCTAGACCTTACATATAGATTTTCTCTCTCTGGGGCAGAAATAATCAACGCAATAATAATGTATCCAGACATACTTTTATCTAATTGGTATGCTACTGGATTAACATTTGCAGGCATCAATTATAAAAATGACAGATTCTCATTAAGTATAAAAGCTTATGAGAATATGGCTGGTATTGATGCTGTAAGCAATGTTAGCGCTTATAATATTTATTCTCCTGCACTAACTTTTAGTGCATAGAGAATAAATAAGGTGCAGTAAATCAATACTGCACCTTATTATTTTTATTTTATTTTTTATCTTCTACTAATTTAGAGTTTTCTAGCATAACATATTTAGAAATACCAACACTTGGAGCTGTTGTAAATGGTTCATCTGGCTTTCTATCAGCATAATTAACAACTATCTCATTATTAGCATAGTTAATTGTTTGAGGAGCTATTCTATCACCTATAAAAATTGCATTTGTCCCAGTATAGCCATTCCCAGTATTAATAGCAGCAACTAAATAGTAAAAAACACCTGATCCTTCTGAGTTATCTGTAATTAAAAATGCAACATCTTCTAAACCATCATTGTTTAAATCTTGTCTTAAATCATTCCCAAAATATTGAATTTTAGATCCATCAATTTTTACTTCTTGATCATCTATATAATAAGAGATTGATTTAAAATCAACATTATTTAAATTATTAATGTTATTTGAATTGCTAGCATTATTTGTGCTATCAACATTGCTAACATTGTTAACTATGTTATTATTTTGTTTGGTTGTTGCAAGAACAATCACTACAACTAATAAAACTACTATTGAAACTGCAATTATTATACTTTTTTTATTCATTATATTATATTATTATTTAACTATTATATTATTGTTATATATTTTACCATAATAATAATTTAATTTGCAATACCAAAATGTAATATATATTATTTAATTATATATTTGCATCATTTATTCTTTTTTTAAAATACTCTTGCAAATTTTTATCTAGGCAAAATATATAGCATCCTCTCATCCCCCTTGTCATTAATGTTCTATATGTATTCTTTATAATCTTATCAGCTATCTTATTGGCTTTATTTTGATCTGATTTGTATATTTTTTTGATGCCAGATAGAGATCTATCTGTACTAGCACGTTTTGTAAAATCCGTGATTATTCTACCATTTTCATAGCGCATATCTAATCCAATAATTACACCTACGTAATCAAATTCTAAACCTTGACATGCGTGAATACATCCAATTTCATTAATTGAATTTTTATCTATTGCCCATGTCTTGGTATTAGCTAAATTCCAGCTCATTGAGAAATTATATTCTGGAATAACTATATCATAGCAATCACTATTATTTCTAGTATTAGAAATCCAATCCCAACAATAACCAGCAACTAAACGTGACTTATTGTTTTCTAAATTTTTTTTAAAAATAATATCTTTTAATAAATTAGGGTCATCTATAACTTGAAAATCATAATCATATTTATAGTTGAAATTTGCTGTCTCTCTTATCTCTAAAACATCATCTAGCCATAATAAATAACTATCAGATCCATTACATCTAAATTGAGATTTAAGCTCTACTTCTTCTGTTATAGCATCAAATTGCTTTGCATAATTTCTTATGACACTATTACTACCTATATCTTGTAAAGTTACCTGTTGATTTTCATCAATAAAAAAAACTGAGAATTTAGAGGCTTTTATAATTTCCTTAACTTGATTTTCCCCCTTATTTTTAAATAATCCAGATTTCTCTGTTAACCTGTGTGCTTCATCAACTATAAGAGCATCAAAAATGTTTGATTCTGCAGATATAAAATCTCCAGACCCTTTAAAAAAATATTTAACATCATCTATATTAGAAGCCTTTGATATTAAAGATTCTTTTATATTATTTTTAAGTTTACTAAAAAATACTTCTTTTGGTGCAGAATTTTTTGTTACATAACTTGCAAGTAATTTTTTGTTTACTATTAAATCTACCAATAAATTGATAGCCACAACAGATTTTCCTGATCCTGGGCCTCCATTTACAATTAATACTCTTTTTTTATTATCAATACTAGAGTCAGTAGCCATTTTTAAAGCTTTTTCATAAACAATTTTTTGATCATCAATCATTACAAATTCCTTATTACCATTAATCATATTATATAAAGAATCTTGTAAATTTTTTGATGGTTTTATTTTGCCATTTTCTATATATAATATAGATTTACAATCGTCCCCTTGTTTTATATATTGTTTTATAAAATTTTGTAATTTTAAAGCATCACTTTTTAAAAATAGTGGCGCTTTTTGTATATAATTATTATAAAAAACATTATCTATGATATTATCAGAGTCATAATTATGTAAATATGCACATGGTTCAAGTTTTATACTTTGACTATCAATATTACTATTTAGATTTTCTAATAATGTCGTATATGACCAAACCTGATAGCATGGATGTGGAGTCTCTACTAATCGATCTTTTTGAAATTTAACCTTTATTACCCCATCACTATCCGACAACTCTGACGAACTCCATTGCTTTAATTCTATCAAAACAATAGAATTATTGTTTTCATTTTTACCAGTTATCATGAAATCTACTCTTTTTGATGTTCCAGGAATCAAATACTCTATCGCAACCCCCACATTATTTGGAATTGAAGAATCAACTAAAATTTTATACATATATTCACCAGTATCTTTCCATGATCTTCTTTCTGATATACCAACTGATCTATTTAATTTATTTTGAAAAAATTTATATATGATAACATCAAAATTATTCGAAAAAACATCATTTAAAAATCCTTGTTTTGTATTTTTATATATTATCATAGTTGGTTATATTTTGTTGCATTATTTTTTGATTTTTCGACAGGATACCTTATTTCATTAATTCTTATTTTGTTTTTTATTGATTCAATGAAATCTATATCTGCATCTTGACAAAGATATAATAGATAAATAGCAATGTCAGCAATTTCATTACTTATCTCTGCCTTTTGTTCAACAAGTGCTTTTGTGCTTTCATCAAAATTTTTCCATTGGAAAATTTCTAAAAGCTCGTTTGCTTCTATTGATGTTGATATTGCTAAATTTTTTGGGTTGTGAAATTGCTTCCAGTTTCTGCTAGATCTAAAATCATCGAGCATTTTTAATATTTCGTCCATATTTAATTAGTTATTAATTAAAATTATAATTAATATTAATATAATATGATTATAATATTTTTCAATGTTGTGTAAAAATAAATATTAACATTCTATATGTTAATTATAATTATTTTATTATTTTCATTTAAATTTATAAAAAATTGATATCTTTTTGAAGCTGTTCTTCTAAAAAATAATCTTCATGCTCTTCTAACTATTTATCACCTGAGCCATAACATAATATGTCTCTATATTTAATCTATATTTAATATATTTATATTCTAATAAATTTAAGAAAAATAAGAGGCATTTTATTTATTAATTTTAATATATTTTAATATATACTTTTTATATATTAAAATTAATATAAAATTTATTAGTAATATTGGACAAAAAATAAAAAACCACCAATGCCTAGTGATTTTTTATGGATAACGCAATGCCACAGTAGTTAAACTAGGCATCTCGGTAGCCCTACCTGGCGGAGAGGACA
>Ga0209201_1002346_pt1 | contig 18867 bp, 21 predicted proteins | sample AD_UKC055_MetaG_FD_184411 | JGI IMG/M metagenome (GOLD analysis project Ga0209201, IMG submission 184411) | Active sludge microbial communities of municipal wastewater-treating anaerobic digesters from USA - AD_UKC055_MetaG (SPAdes) (version 2) | ecosystem: Engineered > Bioreactor > Anaerobic >...
GGGGAGCGTAAGGGATCTGCAGAGTATCCTTCCCTACGATCACACTATCGGCAACAACTCGATCGAACATCGGGTCATCCACTCCGGCTGCCTCTCGTTCTGCTTTCAGATTCGAGGTCTCCCTTCCTGGATGCATGGCATGAACACGGGCTGCCTGCAGCAGTGTAAAGAAATATTTGATCCGGTCATTTGCAGCAAGGGCATTATTTACCAGTGTCGGCAGGATGAGTTCATCCTCCCCAAGCTCCTGGATCATCGTCTTTTTTGCGATCATGGCGGAAGTATCCCGAGACTGGGTGATGCCTGCAGGTATCGCCGAATCTCTCCTGAAGGTAAAATAGAGGAGCGGATATAAAGAAGTTGTTATGGTTGAAGAGAAACGGCAGGAGAGAGAGTACACCCTTCCTGATATCGCTCTCAAAAAAGCAAAAATTCCAGGATCAGGTGTTTTCATGATAATAAATCCGGAGGTTTTGCCTGAAAGAGAAAAAGTCCTGCAGAGGTTTTAAAAAACGGAACGCTGGAACGTAATTTTATATGATCATGCTTTGGGGGGATAAGAAATGGAAGGAGTGATGTGCCTCTTTTTCTTTTCGCAGATATATTTTTCCCTGTATATACCAATAACCCAGACCCTCCCCTAGAATCATTAAAAGGGTGGATACCTCCTCAACCCCTCGAGCTTCAAAAAATAGCAATGGCATATCGAGTAAAGGAGAGAGATGGAGAGAATGCCCAATTCTTATGGCTTTTCTTCGATGAGATAATTGATTATGCTCTCTGAGATGTCACCCGCATATTCCCCAGATCTCCGTATGCTCTCTGCAATGGACCGAAGGGGAATGGCGATGGAGGGCTCTTCTTTCATTGCAAGGAGGGCGATTTTATCATAAAGTTCCTCGAGCTTCTCAACCTGTTCGATATTCTTGTTCGATGCCTTGAGATCACTGTTAAAGAACGAAACAATACTCTTATCAAAAAGGGAGATGGCCAGAGTGTTGGCCTTCATGATAGAGGTCAGTAAGTCCTTATCTATCTGACGCCCTGAAATTTTCATAACATTCTCTGCAATCCTCACTGCATGATCACCAATCCGCTCGATGATACGGCTGATGATGTAGGTATTCACCACCTTACTGGTCGGAGCCCCCATTTTACGGGAGAGCCGTGCATTTTTCAGGATCATATTTGTCTGACGGGCGATTAACCAGTTGAGGCGATCGACATCGTTGTCACGCTTAATAACATCGTCAGCAATTCCAGGATCTACCCCGTTTTCAAGAGCTGACATCGCATCAATCTGCATGTTTTTGACGATGACAAACATCCGCTTGATGGTATTTTCAAAGGGCATTTCTGATGGATTGAGGAGGTCCTTCAGAATAATCGTCATATCCGTCTCTTCAACTACCTCAAACCCGATCGCCATTTGGGTAAATTCCCGTGCGACCATTCGCATTGAAACAGGAATCCTTGTCTTTGAGGTAATACGGATACCAGTAAAACCGGAAATATAAGATCCCACCAATAATCTGAACAGATAGACCGGTTCATTGATATCCGCAAGAGAGAAGACCTTCTCCCGTTGGAATTGACCCTCTGTGATGTCGCGGGTGATGAGGAGGGTGCCATCCGGCTGGGCGAGAAATCCCAGAGGGTCATTTTTATGGATATTCTGCTCTTCAACCCATTCTTTGGGAAGCGTGATGACATAGGATGACCCACCAGTTATCTGTACTTTCCTTATTTCCATGAGAGGCCTCAGTCTCCTTATATCAATTTTTTTTCAATAAAATCTATATATATCTATAGATTTCTCCTTCTCTCTTCTGACCTGAGGGCAAAATGGCGGGTCTCCATCCCTGACTCAACCCGGTATTGGAAACGATCTCTGAATTGGTGGTGTCGTTTATGAGAGAGGACCATCATTTTTTATTCTACCGTATCCATACACATGTGGTTTTCTTATGCGCCTCAAGCACCTGATTATGCCTCCTGACAAGGTTTATTTCGATCTGCTCGAACGCCAGGCAACAAATGTTGCCGAGGCTGCCCACCAGCTGCTTGACTTTACGAAGAATTTTACCAATATCAAGGAGAAACGTCAGGAGATAGAAGTACTTGAACACACCGGCGATGAGATCACGCACGAGATCTATGAGCGGCTCAACAAGAAGATACGCCCGCCCTTTGATCCTGAAGACGTGTCCAAGCTTGCATCTGCACTTGATGAGGTGCTTGATTATATCGATGGAACAATTGAACGGATGTTATACTATGGAATTCAGTCCTCGGACATTTCCATGATTGAACTTGCCAAACTCATATACCTTTCAACGGTGGAGATTGAGGCTGCCGTGAAATCAATGAGATCCATGAAAGATCCACAATATATCGAGGAACGGTGCATCGAGGTAAACCGGCTGGAGAATCTCGCCGATGACGAGCTCTCCAGGGCTATGACTGCCCTGTTCTCTACCGACGATCCAATTGCCATTATCAAATTAAAGGATATCTACGATTACCTTGAAATGGCAACCGATTATTGCGAAGATGTCGCTGATGTTCTTTCAGATATTGCTATCCGGTATTCCTCTGAGTAATTAAGAAATCTGAATTTTTTTTATGGGCTTTCCTGAAATCCAGATATCTCTCCCTGCTTCTGGAAAATAGGGAAAAAATGCCGGAATTCCTCACTTGATCTCTATCCGTTCACCGCTTATCGAGTAATGTATATTTTCAGCCATCTTACAAGCATGATCTGCACATCGTTCGAGATAACGAGCAGCCATAATATACGATGTATAGCGGGTGATAGTCTTTGGATTCTCCATCATGAGGGTGAGCGTCTGTCGGAATATCGAATGCCAGAGTGCGTCAACCGTATCATCACGGGAAGAAAACTCCCTGATCAGTGTCAGACTCTCTTTTTCAAAAGCCGTGGTTGCATCATCGATCATATCGGTAACAAGCTCTGCCATATGAGTGAGCGGGGGCAATTGCGGGCAGGCAGGTTCATTCACGACATGCCGGGCCATGCTCGCAATATCTTTCCCGTATCGCCCGATACGTTCGGCTCCCGCTATGATCTTCAGGATGCACACAATAACTCGCATATCCTTGGCCATGGGCTGGTACAAGGCAATCAGTTGATAGGCACGATCTTCAAGGCTGATGGTGCGGTCCCGGAGCTCTCTCTTCCGGGATTTTACTTCTGTGGCATTTAGAATATCTTCCTCAATTAGTGCTTTCACGGCATCAGCCAGCATAGTCCGTGCGAACCGTGACATTTCGATCGAATCGTGTTTCAGCTGGTCGAGTTCTGAATGGAATTTTTCCGACATGGTCACTCCTACCCGAATCGTCCGGTGATATAATTCTCGGTGAGATCTTCTTCGGGGTGTTCAAATATCTGTGTGGTCGTTCCGCATTCGACAAGTTTGCCCAGATACATAAATCCGGTATCATCGCTGACCCTTGCCGCCTGTTGCATATTATGGGTGACAATGATCACTGTGTACTGTTGCTTCAGCTTCTCAATCAGGTTCTCAATCTTGGCAGTTGCAATAGGGTCAAGTGCCGAGCATGGCTCGTCCATCAGGATAACCTCGGGATCAACCGCCAAGGTTCGGGCGATACAGAGGCGTTGCTGCTGCCCCCCGGAAAGGCCAAGGGCAGAATTGTTCAGCCGGTCCCTTACTTCTTCCCAAAGTGCTGCATCTCTGAGGCTCTTCTCAACGATCCGGTCGAGTTCTTTCTTGTCGCTTATTCCATGGACCCGTGGTCCGTAGGCAATATTCTCATACACACTTTTGGGGAAGGGATTGGGTTTTTGGAACACCATGCCGATTCTTTTCCTCAGGAGGACGACATCGTTCCCGGCTGCATAGATGTTTTCCCCGTCAAAGGTCACTTCACCTGTGATTTTCGTATAATCGATGAGATCATTCAGACGATTGAAACACCGGAGGAGCGTGGATTTCCCGCATCCTGACGGACCTATCAGGGCAGTCACCTTGTTCCGCCGGATTCTCATGCTGACCTCTTTCAGGATATGGGCATCACTAAACCAGAGATTGAGATTGCGCGCTTCGATAACTGGATTGGAGTCATCATATGCTGAAGGATTTTCTGGTTTTCCTGTTTTGATTCCTGAACCTTCAATGAACGCGAGATGCAATGGGATCACCATCTGATGGATTTCTGGAAGCGTGTGCGGAGCAGGACTGCAGCCCCATAGAACAGGGTTACAATGACCAGCAGTACAAGGGCTGTTCCGTATGCATATTGCTTTGCGCCGGGGATGCTTGTCGAAAGGATGTAAAGATAATAGGGGAGAGCCATGACCGGCTCGAATATCGAGTTTGGGAGAAAACGGGTGGAAAATACCACCGCAGTGAACAGGATGGGGGCAGTCTCCCCTGCTGCACGACCAATGGAGAGGATGGTTCCCGTAATGATACCGGGGACGGCCGCAGGCAGGACCACCTTCCGGATGGTCTGCCATTTCGAAGCCCCGAGCGCCAGGCTCCCCTCTCGCACTGCGTTGGGGATACTCTTCAAGGCCTCCTCGCTGGTCCGTATGATTGTCGGGAGGATCATGAGGGCGAGCACAATCCAACCGGTAAGGAGCGACACACCTAACCCCACAAAAATGACGAGAAATGCGAACCCAAAGAGACCAAATACTATCGAAGGAGTTCCATTCAGGAGATCCACCCCGGTCCTGATAGTTTTAGTTACCAGACCTTCCCGGGTATACTCGGAGAGATAGATCGTTGCCCCGATACCAATCGGCAGAGCGATCATGATTGCCCCCATCACCAGATAGATGGTCCCGACAATCGCCGGGAAAATCCCGCCAGCTCTTCCAAGATTTGATGGATACCCGAAAATGAATTCCCAGGAAATCACAGGGAGTCCTTTTACAATGATGTCCAGAAGAATGATGGCAAGTACGGCTAAAACGATACCCACCGCCGCGAACATGCATGAGTAGGCTATCTTCTGGGTAATCTTTGCGGATACCCTCTTCCATAGGATGGATAGTGCTATCACCGCACCAAGCAGCACCAGGCAGGGGAGAATTCCGGCGGCAACCGCAACCAGCAACAGAACCATCCCGAGGAAACCATACAGCAGAAAACGACGGATTTGAACACTTTTATCTTGAGAGAACCATCGTTTCGTATCGTCACTTCCTGTCTGGGCATGCCGAATACGATTGAGAATGAACGTCGCTGATAAATTTATGATAAGGGTTATGATGAGCAAAACAACGGCAATCGCAAAGAGTGCATTGTAATGGAGACTCCCTATCGGGACTTCCCCGGTTTCGATACCAAGGGTTGCGGTCAGGGTACGGACAGGAGATAATACGTTCCAGATGGGTTCAGGCACGACTGCTGCATTCCCGGTAACCATCAGAACCGCCATGGTCTCACCGATCGCCCGGCCGATGCCGAGGATGACTGCCGCGGTGATACCTGAAAGGGCCGAGGGGATGATCACCTTGCTGATCGTCTGCCAGCCAGTAGCACCAATAGCGAGTGAGCCTTCTTTGTATTCACGGGGAACAGCATTGATCGCATCTTCGGAAACGCTGACGATGGTGGGAAGGGCCATAATTCCAAGAAGGATCGATCCCGCAAGCCAGGTCTCTCCTGTCGGGACATCGAAGGAGACGCGGATCCAGTTGGTAAGTACCACAAGCCCGAAGAAACCGTACACGACGGAAGGGATTCCCGCGAGCAGTTCAACGGCAGGTTTGATAACGGTCCGGAGGCGGGGGCCTGCGAGTTCGGAGATGAAGATGGCGCTTGCAATCCCGAGCGGGACCGCCAGAACCATGGCGCCGATCATCACAAGGATGGTTCCAACAATCAGTGAGAGAATTCCATAACTTGGTGGGCTGCCGGTAGGGTTCCACACCATGCCGAATAGGAAGTCCTGAAGCCCTATCTGGACGAATGCTGGATATCCATTGTAGAAGAGGTAGCCAAGAATGAAACATACCGTGAGTACCGCGAATATGGCACAAATAAACCAAAGTGACCCGATCGCCTGCTCCTGGATTTTCCTGATCGCAGGAGTGGCCCTTCGGTTCATGATATCAGGTAAGGCCATACGCATCACACCGATGATTGTAGATACGACGTACGATTTAAAAGCCGATAGGAATCTGCACTTTTCTCTTTAGAGTTCGATGACGTTCCTTGATGAGCTTCTCTCACCGTCATGCTGATCCCTTCTCCCTTAATGAGAGGATACTGCCAAAGATGTTCCAGAATTCTCTGACGATTCTCCCGTAAAGCCCTTAAATCGGCAAGAGCGCCCCTTTCATCCAGATAAAGATCGGATGGGCTTTGTACTAGGTATATGAGGATAGTTTTTCCTGAAGGCATCCAGGGCCCGAGGATATTCGGTATCTCCTGGCTGAATGCAACCATGTAATCGAAATGAATCATGCGTAAATCCCGCACTGACTTTGACCGTTGCCCGCTGATATCAATCCCAATCTCCTGCATAGTCTTGATAGCATAGGGATGAAGACCTGCAGGGGCAATACCTGTAGAAAAAACCTCGAAACAATCTGGAGAGAGTGATCGCATAAGTCCTTCGGCAAACTGAGAACGGACAGAGTTGTAGGTGCAGGAGAAGAGGACCGTCGGTTTTTCCTTACCAGTCCTTTTCGAGCGTTTCGACATTTGCGTCCTCAGATTTCCTTTTCCGAAACGATACATGATCGATACCAGCCTATCCCGACGTCAGGAATGAAGGAACAAAAACTGGAGGGAGGTTTTACTTTACCGGCACAAATCCTTCTTCTGCGAGTATACTCTGTCCCTCTGGGGAGAGGATGTAGTCAAGGTATGTTTTGGCGAGGGCGGTTGGCTGGCCGTTGGTAATCATATAGAGCGACCGGGAGAGGGGGTATGCACCACTGAGTATATTCGCTATCGTTGGTTCAACCAAAGCTCCATTGGTATCGACCTTCACCGCCTTGACAGTATTGTCGATGAACCCAAGACCGACATATCCAATCGCTCCTGGTGTCTGGGCGATCGTCTGTTGCACGGCACCATTCGAGTTCTTTTCAAGTTGGGTGCTGGTGAAGTCCCCCTTATTCATGACCTTCTCGGAGAAGAATTCTCTGGTTCCTGAAGCGCTGTCCCTGCCTACAACGACAATCGCCTGATCAGGTCCGCCAACCTGTTTCCAGTTTGTATAATTCCCGGCATAAATGTCCTTAATCTGAGTGGTGGTAAGGCTGGTAATGGTGTTGGACGGGTTAACAATGAGCGCAACTCCATCTATGCCAATGGTAGTGATCACCAGATTCGGATATTTTTTCAGTTCATCAGACTTGACGTCACGGGATGACATCCCGATATCAGCAGTTTTCTCTCCTGCTGCCTGGACCCCGACACTGGAGCCTCCTCCGGTGACCTGGATATCGGTATTGGGGTGGGTTCCCATATACGCTTCGGCAGTCAGCTGGGCGATGGGAAGAACCGTTGTTGAACCGGTGACTTTGATCGATGTTCGTTCCTGTGAGGAGGACGAGGTTGGCTCGTTTCCCACACACCCGGTCGCGACAAGTGCCAGAACAAGAATTCCTGCGAGTGCGAGGGGGATAGATCCAGTTTGTCTTATTTTCAGAACCATGGTGGTCTGAATAACCGGCGTTTTGTGAGAGTATATAATCTTCCGACATAGAATATAGCATTCTATATATACATCGGATTCATATAGAGAATCAGCGCCTCGTGGACATGAAGTGAGGTAAATTTACACAATCGGGGTACTAAAACACTTAAGATAGATTCGGTTATCTGAAATTTTACATCTATTGCAAACGGGGATGATTAGAAAATATCGCAAGTCAAATTCTTAAGTCTTATACAATTTCGTAACTCCCCTCGGAAAGATTCCCCCCATATTTTATAACCGACATTCCGCAGGTCGCTCCTCAAAAATAATATTTTTCATACGACCTACCGAGCAGAGAGACGATTTTCACCAACTCAGGGTTCATATTAGCCACTTTAGGGACAATCGAACTGTCCCATATTAATTTTAGTTCCATGACGCCTCTGAACTTGAAGAAAACCCATTTCAACGTCGGATTTTGAGTCGGTTTATTCAGTTGCGAGAGAACCGATTCACCAGTTTCTTTCAATCGTCTTCTCAGACGATATTCAGTCAGAGAATACACGAATAAACAGAGCACCATGATCATAGCAAGAGCTTGAATTCTGGATGGTTTTTTGAGGAAAATCTCGGCGATTCTGAATGATTTGTCCTTGAGAAACCGGAACCCTTGTTCAACCGCTCCCTGTCCCTTGTAGTAAGCCAGGAGATCATCGGGAGAAATTGTGAGGTCATTCGTGGCGAGAATAAATCTTCCCAGTTTCTCTCTCTCCTTGGCAACTACACCCTCGTCCAGATCCAGCTCTACATCGAGAAGATAACAGGTCACACAGGGCTCATTTGCTGCAGGGCGACCTCTCTTTCCACTCAATCGATGTGTAGTCGTCGTAATTTTCATTGCAGTAAACTTGAACCACGGATGATCCTGTATCCATCGTTCCGCTGCTGCACGAGCATCTGGTTCACAGGCGAATTCTACTGCTAAAAGTTTTTTTAGACTTTTCCTGGCTCGTTCAGTCTCTTTCAGGATATTTTTCTCATAGGTTGCCTCAGTCCGGGAACGCATCTCGGATGACTGATATACAACCCATTTCTGGGAGATTCCAGCATACTCAGTCTCTTTCGAGAACCAGGCATACCGGGCATCGCTACAGGGTGAGAATGCGGTGTCGAGGTCGAGGAGATCTTTTGCGGATCCTATTGTTGCAGGCACCCGGCTGATCCAGAACATGTGCGGTCCAACAATCCGCAAATTCTCTTCCGTAAAGAATGCTGAGTCGGCGATATGGTAGACCTTATGCTGAAATTCAAGGTTCTTTTGTAACGACTGGATGATTGAGAGCAATGTCTTCTTATCAGACTCATTTCCTGAAAATGTCTTTACAAACAGCGGGATACCATGCTGGTTTGTCGCCATGCCAAAGACGAACTGGTTGAGATCCCACCGGCCGTCTTTCGGATGCCCCTTGGTGATTCGAATCTCTTCAGTCTTGTCCTCTTCATCATAGTCCCCGTACACGCTGAAACTGGTGGTATCAACGTGGATCCTCTGGATCTCTTCTCCATAGTGGTGAAGACACCGGGCGACTATTTCGTTGAATAACTCGGTTGGTCCATACTCGGCTATTGCATCAAGGGTACGGCCAAGGGTGTCATCGGTGAGGTGTTCACGCTTCACTCCGGGACCCAATAATCGTTCTACGGCAATGCCCTCGAAAAATTCGGGGTACAGGTAGAGCCGGCGTTCAACAAATCCCAAGCCGTTCAGGATCATCGCTTTTGTGACTTGCCCATGGCTAAGATAGTGATGCCGGTTTTTTGGGAGAAACATATCAATGAGGTTGGAAATATTTAACGAATCCACGGTCCCGGCTACCACGCCTAGGTGATTGATGGACCGGAATGAATCTTCGACTACTCCGTTGAATACCATCGTTGAAGAATACTATCTCAGAGCTAAGATATATAATTAAGCTAAATTCCCCATCCATAGAAATTTACTGCGAATTGTCGGTTATAAAGATCGTAGAGTCAGCAATCTTTGTGTTGAGATTTGATTCTCTTAATTTCTTTTCCAAATTTGAAATACAAAAAAAGAGCATGATGCTGCGGGTGGGACAAGGAACAGAGTGTTCTATGCTGTTCTTTTTCCTACCGCGCAAATAATCGCCCCTGCGACCGACCCCTACCCCTGACCCCGCCCCTACCAATCCGAAGGGGCGGGGCCTCCACCCCGGTGCCCCTCCTCCTGCGGCACGGGACCCCTGCCCCTTGCGATTCCTCCCTCTGGTCAGAATCTCATCGCAGGAGAGACGGGACCAGAGAGATTTTGATACACAATAACGGGGCAACGTGCTCGCTCTGCTCCATCTCCGTCCGCTCCTCCCTCCGGTCCGGTGCTCCTCCATTCCGCTACACTCGCACCATGCCCCTGATTTTCTCTTCCTAATCCTGATTCACTGACGCTCCCGGCTTTGTCGTTCCACTCTTTGCCGGCAGCTGTTTCATCCCGCTCCTTGCATCGTGCTTTGCACCATGCTCGTCGCTGTGACCCGGGGCCTGATGACGCTCAGTGACTCGCTCCCTTCAGTCGCTCGGGCCGCTGCGGCCTTTTTGTGGCACCACCACCATTTGACTGGAATTAGAGCAAGCACCTGGAGTTCTTATCTCTGACCTTCTTAATAGCCAGTGCTGCAATACACCCCGCAATCAGTGTGAAGCAGGTAAAACCCGGTAACGATGTCGGAGGCATTACTTCACCCTTATCAAGTGAATTGGTCGCAGGAGTCAGAGAGTTGCCGTTTCCCGGACGGGTATCCATGCCGGATACGGTCTCTTCAGGCCGGGAGAAGAGGGTATAGAGGACGACCTCGCGGGGCTCTCTGGACCAGTCTTTTCCTGCCCCCCGTGTGAAAATTACCTGTTCCCCTGAGATAACCGGATGGGAAAGCCCACGTTCGAAAGGAGTAATCTGGCTTTTTTCTCCTGTGCGTAGGTCCATTATCATGACCGCACTTCTGCTATCCCTGAAATCGAGAGGATTCATAGACTGTAACCATACAACCCGGTCATTTGAGACGGAAGGAAGATGCCCCTGGTGCACGCTTCCCTGACCTATAACGGTCCTGGTCCGGGAAGAGATAAAGTAATGAACAATCGTATGTATCCCATGGATCTTTTCTGTCCAGACTACATTGTCACCAGAGATATACGGATTGCTCTCTACAGGATTTTCCGCTGGCAGACGTTCCTCTTTTCCGTTCTTCAGATCATAGAGGTAAAGTTCCGGGTCATCCGGACCACTGGAGCGGTAGTCTTTCCACAGTATGAAATTACCTGATATCATAGGGGTACTCTGGTTGCCCGGTGAACCAGTCGGGAGGTACCGTCTCTCCCCAGTTGTCAGATTGAGGATGACGATCTTTCCCCCGTCAACACTTGAATGGGCAATTCCCTCGTGTTCGGTCCAGATAACCCGGTCCCCGTCAATATAAGGATTCTGATTGAACCTGAGATCGGAAACAGGGAGAACCGCATCATTCTGGTTGGTAAGTTGAACCAGGGATCCTGTTGAGAGATTTATGAGTATGATCCCTTTTTCGCTGAACACAACCCGATCACCTGATATTCTTGCTGTTTCTACCTGATGCATTATGGGAATCGTACCGTCTGAACTCATTTGCCCTTGTTCTCCGATCCGAACGAGTTGTCTTTTCGTCCCCTCTGTAAGGTTATAGCCGTAAAACCCCCGCTCTGACGCATTCAGGTATTTGCTATCCTGTATCCAGAAGAGTCGATCCTCCTCCAGGATCATGTGGAATGGCTCCCCCGAAAGAGTGAAAAGCCCTGTTTCGGTCCCTGATACCGGTTCTGCACTTGTGACCAAGGGAATAGCGACCAGACAGATGACGATTATCAGGAGGCTGCTGGAACGTCGATGGTTATTCATGGCTGAAAAAATGGTTAGGGGAAGCTGAACACCGAAGTGTCGTCATAGTCCTCAGCATAGTAGGGCGTAGGAATATACCCCCATGCATGGACATAGTACTGGCCATTCGCAGGATATAACTTATCTTTCGATGCGGTGACTGACCACACCCCCTGTTGTGAACTTGCCGATGTCGAATCCACGGTTTGCCCGGTTCCCCGGTTAATCAGGAACGCTTCGACATAGATATACCAGGGCGGTCCCTCCAGTCCCGATGCAGTACAGGTTCCTCCAAAACGGATGGTTCTCCAGTCAAACTTGTATCCGGTCGCACTGACAGAAACAGTGGCACGATCCAGGGCCGGCTGTTCATCGTTAGTTACCGACATCGGCTCCGTGCTCCACCAGGTCATCTTCTGACCGGCCATATTCTTCTTGTATGAATCGGGGATCCCGACAAGGTGTTCCGGGTGGACCTTCTCCATATATTCAAGCACAGTGATGTCCTTGCCATAGAGCTCATTGATTAAGCTCAACTGCTCTGTAGTGGCATCCGATCGGACGACTCCCTTCTCGTCTTCCGCACTCGCTACACCGATCAGTGCAGATGCAAACAGCAGGACCAGCATGAAAACCGATCCCGTTTTTATTCCATAGAGTTTCATGATTTTGCTCCTTCCGGGCTTTGTGCGATGCGTCGATTTCGAGCCCGGATTTATGACAGCAGGGAAAGCATCCTGCCTTCCGGAACGCTGTCGGGTGATGAGGGACTTGCCCTCACCCTACATGGGTAATCGGATCCAGGTGCATAAACGATCTCTGTGCCAGATCCAGAACTGTCAGCAGAATGATTCGGAGTAGAGCACGTGACGGTATTGATGATTCTCCGTATCAATGATTCACCCGGATGAGCCCGGTCTGCATTTCGATCCCAAACAGTCCATGGGTGTGATTATATTCACGATTCATTGAAACGGAATCCATGCGCCATTCAGGTGTTTTCCAGGTAGTGTGCATATAAAGAGAAATCATACATGAACAAGAAGATCTCCCCCCTCATATTTCAGGCAACGGTGGACGAGTCATTTAATATTCCAGTTCATTCACCTTTCCGCTTACATTCACCGTAATCCAACCCCGATGAGTAATGATGGGAGTCATGTTCATATTGACACGGAATAAGTACTCCCCTTCCGGGAGTTGCGATTCGGTGTATATGATAAGCGTGGAGACGTACGTCCCATTGGGCGATACGACATACTCCGACGGTGACATGCTTACATTCAGGTATCGCGGCATGGGAATTTCCTCATCAGAATTTACTGATTTCTCTTTTACCGGGACTATCCGCTGTGTGACCAGCCCCTGACCCTTCGCTCTCGTATTGAGAATTATCTGTTCCTCTTTTATCTCCCCCGCATGTATCTCTATCCTGCTAGGATGAAACCATACCGGAATCCCTAAATGTTGTTTCCCTGGCGTCACATTTGGGGGTTCCCATGTTTCGTTCCTCCTATCTATTGATAAGATGTCTGTAATTTGGCTGGTAATGAGCGATAATACGCTGATTACCAGGATAAGAGTCGCAAAGACCAAAAAAATTAGCGTGGTTTTTTTCATCCCAGTTATTTCTCCGTTCAGTTTGCCGTGTGCAATGTCACCATCGAATCGGAATAGATCTGAACATCTAACCCGGAAAGATACCCCTCTGCAACTTCATCAATGTCTTCTTCCCAATTAAATTCCACATTCTGTAAATTCAGATCTTTCAACCGCATATCGTAGAATGTTGTGTCGCCCGGCACTTCTGAGTCGCCATCGACATAATATCCTTCAAGAGTGCAAAAGACTGCATTATTCTGGTAACCAACACATCCAGACCAGTTCATGGTCGAAATGCCGGAGTCTTCATTCTTGAATATGATATTCCATTGACTGAGACCAGGGTTCCAGCCCAATGTTCCCTTAATAGTATCGCCAACGTCAACATCGATTGGTTCACTATAATAACCCTCCTGTTGATATGGGACAAACCATGCCGCGCCTGTCCAGTCACGATACGCATGTCTGTTCCATTCAAGGACCGGTTGCACTATTCCCTGCCCGTTTGAGGGCTCTATAGCGTTGAAGAGAAAAATAACCGAGTCAGACTGCGAAGACGGTGATGAGGGTACATCCCAATAGGCGATAAACTGTGCGATCTCATCGATGCTCCAATTATTTGCTTGTTCAATCCATCCCTCATAAGAAGGATACGGCAATTCTTTCTCGGTGCACCAGCAACCAAGAACGGTCAAAATACAGACCTCATCTTTGTAAACTTTCGTCATATTGTTCTGTGTGATAATATCCGATCCACTTGGAACCCTGTGAACATGGGTAACCGGTAATAATCCGGCAGATGGAACAGGCACCTTTTTTGAAAAAGCATCTATAGCGGATATAATCTGTGTCCCTTCAGGAGTAAATACGCGGGTAATTCCATCGGACGAATGTTGAATTATTGCACCAACAGGAATGGAATAGAGATTTTTACCTTCCGCTGGACTCAATTCTCCATTTAAAATTACAGGTTCTGACGATTCATCGATCTTCAGTTCAGGCTGGGCCCATTGGGGAGAAAGCGCACCCACCCCCGGCACTATAACACTACCCATCAGTATTACTACGATGAGAAGTATACCTCCACTGAATGTACCTTTTTCTTTCATCGTTCTTTCTGCCATTTCTCTATTGATTTCATGATTTTGCTCCTTCCGGGCTTTGTGCGATGCGTCGATTTCGAGCCCGGATTTATGACAGCAGGGAAAGCATCCTGCCTTCCGGAACGCTGTCGGGTGATGAGGGACTTGCCCTCACCCTACATGGGTAATCGGATCCAGGTGCATAAACGATCTCTGTGCCAGATCCAGAACTATTTTCGCGACGATTCGCAATCCAACACAGAAAGGTTATAAACGTCTCTGACGAGATCTGAACAATGCCGGTTGGGGTATCTTCAGAAGGGAAGGAGTGTATCATGGAGAACCGTCAATCACATCGATTTCATACCGCCCTTTCCATGATGCTATGGATTCTTTTTTTCGGATTTTGCGTCCTGGAACTGGTCTACATCCCCCTCTTCGGCGTTGATGGCACGGGGGTGCCTGTCCCCCAGTGGCAGATGAGGCCGTCCGATCTCATCTGCCATATGGTCCATTCCGTATCCCCCACTCTTGTGGAGCCAATACAAATCCTCCTTTTCTGGGGAATCGGATTCGGGGCTTATTTTGGATTCCGCACCATCTCGAAAAAAAATGTACTTGACAATACTGCAAGGCTGCAGGTCTTCAACACAATCCGGGAATTCCCTGGCATTCACTTTTCGGCGCTTCGTGACCGGACCGGTTTGAACCGTGGGACACTCCGCTACCACATCTCCATCCTGTCACTCGCCGGAAAGGTCGATTGCTTCCAGGATGGAATATTCTCACGGTATGTCACCAGCGAGAGGAGTATGTCAGCATACGACCGTATCGTGGCATCCAGGTTCCAGAACGGACCCGACCGGAAGATCCTCACCTACCTTCTCGATCACCCGGACTCGTCCCAGCGTGACATTGCCGGGGCTCTCGGTGTCGTACCATCGGTGGTGAACAGCCGGATACGGCAAATGTACGATGAAGGGATTGTTGCGATGGAGCGTCTTGGCAGAACCACACGGATCGCTCTGACCGATGACTCTGTCGAGGTGATCAGGAGGATCAAAGGTGCAGGACCATGTCGAGATCCCACTTGGGCACCAGCCCCTGAAATCCCTGGATGAAATGTCTATTCCTACCTCTCTCCCTTGCCCCTCTCCCGAAAGATTCAATTGACAAGTCAAGGAATTGGAACGAACTTCATTTTGATGAGAAGAATATCAGTTCAATGCCAGAAAATCCCAAGACCTAGAGTCTGTTCGGATTCCTACACAGAGATCGTTTAAACAATCTGGATTATTTTCTTACCAGAGCGTTTTCGCTCGGGAATGAAACATGTATTCAGACCGAAAGAAAGCAATTCCTGTAATGACCCTGGTACTTGCAGCACTGGTATGCATTGTCAGCCCTTGCACTGCTGCGATTTATATCCAGGCAAGCCATGATTGTGTACTTGCAAAGGGAGATCCGCTTTTCATCACCGGGGATGGGTATCACAACGGATCTGCCGTCATCTGGGGGATAGGCCATTCCTTCTTCATACATGAGATTGTCGATGCTGATTCCGATGGGACCTTAACATGGACTTTGGATGAAAAGGTTACTGAAAAGTTTCATAGTGGTCCCTTCACAATCATCGTCCAGGATCCCGGGCAAGATCGGATCTACTCAATCGTCGCGAACGATTCTGCGGGGAAATCTCTTCTCACTATTGCAGACAATGTATCAGTCCTCACCGTTGATGCCCCCACCATGGATATACCCGCTGCCCTAGATCTGGCGGACTTCCTGAAGAACCAGATTGCCGGAAGTGGTATGGACGATTCGTACCTTCTCCAAACAGTCTATGTGGAAGAGCCCACCCTGCATCTTTCGACAGTGGAGTTGGGTAGTCCTCTTAAATTCCCCGCCGGGGGATGTGTGCTGGTACAGGGTACCATGAACATGGCATTGGAAAACCGGATCGCGGTGAGTATATATGACACATCGGTGATCGAGAAGACCGGCCACCGCATCCCGGTACGAGCTATCGATTCCGCCCTTACCGGGAGCGGGGTCTGGGGGAATACATGGGAATATTCCCTCGATACCACTGGCCTAGGGCCGGGGGAGTACATGGTTGATATAGGATGGGATCGATCGGTAAAATCAGGACAGAATGTCTTCATTCTCATGGTCACCGGAAATGAGAGTATGATGGATAAAATGCTGAAGGAGTTATTGTGGAGAACTCCGAAATTTTTTGGATGTGTGTGACCGCTCGGGCCGCTGCGGCCAGTTCGGCTCCGCGGATGCGTCGCCAGGCTATGCGATGCCCTCCCTCCTGGTCGGGAGGCGCCGGTGCTCGTTCCTCCGCTCGTCGCCATATCAAACGGATAACCCAGGCCGACCGGTTGACCTCCTGGACGGGAAAGCGAAGCGAGAGCGGAGCGACCGGCCGGGAGAGTCAAGCCTGTCGTGCCGTCAACACATCCCGTCCACTTATGCCAGCGAAGCGGAGGCCGCCACCGAACGAGAGTGAGGGCGTCGCCGGAGCGAAGCGATAGAATGCCACGGTACACCAGCCGCAGGCCGAGCCCTCGAAGCGAGCGTATGCGAGCAGTGGGCGAGGCCGGAGGCCGCTCCGGAAAAACAAGAACAAAGAGGGGAAAAGGGATATTGACCCCGGCGACCTATCACTATGTGACCGGGCCGGCCGGCATTTATCAACATTTGGTTCATGGTGGTTTATGCCGGGTACCCCGGTCACGTTGTCTTGTTCTCCTCTATGTATTGCCGGATCTGTTCGTCGGTAATCCGATATTCCTGGCCGACCTTGACCGCCTGCAGGCGCTTGGACTTGATCATCTCGCGTATCGTTTTCACATGCACCTTCAGGAGATCTGCGACTTCTTCGGTAGTGTAAAAGGTAGGGGCGGGGATGGCTGGTCCTCCTGGCATCACAGTGTCCATCTGATCAGTCCTCCCCAGGGAGCATAATGGTGATCACTGGTTCCCCATCATCACCCGGCCCACAGGTAGCCCGCAGGGTCGCCGTCTGGTGCTCAGTGATTACCACCCCACCTGATTCAGTCCTCGTTGTAAGGAAATCACATTTGAAATGAATTGTCGATCGGTGCAGTCCCCTGGCCGCCCTGGCCGTGCAGGTGAACATCCAGAGCAGATCCCAGAGCCGGCCCTCGACACTCTGGCAAGGCATCTCCTCGATATTATCGGGAGCAACCAGAGACCAGACTCCCGTGGTTACTGCAATGGGCACGACGATACCAGCCTCATTGCAGATCTTCGCGGGCAGTTCGACAAGAACCCCATCGCGGATTGCATCGGCCCGCGTGTAGGCATGGATCACATCGCCAAAAAATTCGGCGAGGGTGTCGCCGTTCATCAGTCATCCCCCAGCAGCCGGGTGAGCTCGTTGAAAAGCTCTGCTCCGTCGTCTTCCGGGTTGTCGAGAGTGTAGGCGATTCCGATAGGCTCGCCTTTCTCATCGGTGAGGATCTCACGCTTCATGCCAGCACCCCCGCCGGCCTGGTCTCGCTCCTGGTGCGGAAATCCTGGTCCCTGGACACGCCAAGCTTCCAAATAGCCATTTCATAACCACAGTCCGGGCAGTGGATGAAGAGCCACATCCGGCCGGTGTCGGTCTCCCAGCCGGCATCATGGGGATATCCGTGGACCAGGTCACCCCGAAGGTCACGCCCACAGAGGCACCGGGACCGGGCCGGGTCGCAGTGGTCCCGGATCCAATCGGCGACGTCGGGAAAGGGGAGATCGTGAGGGGGCATTTACACCCCTCCCATAAGGTCGCTTGTCATATTCCGCAGGCGGACCGCCTCATGTATCCGGGCCTCGAAGCCGGCCGGGTCGGCAAAGTCGCCGTATATCTTGATTGCGCCGCCCTTTCCTGGCGTCCCGATCTCGATGCTGTCCTGGAAGGGGGAACCCTCCAGGATCTTCTTGACCGTGATAATCTGTGGTTCTGTCATGCCTGCACCCCCTGGCCGGGGAGCGGGTCACAGCACCACGAGATCATATTCTGTTTCTTGGCCTCTGCCCGGCACGCATCCCAGCCTTCCCTTTCAACCTGAATACGATAGACGGTCACAATATCCTCGGCACGGATCCGCATGTCCTGCGCCTTCGCCTGGAGGATGAATGCCTGGTTCTCGAGTTCGACCGCCTGCTCCTGGAGCCGGCAGATCTTGTCAAGATCCCGGGTGGGGATCACGTCGTACACACTCCGGGTCCCGATCATGCCGCCACCTCTGCGACTGATGAAGAGGAAAGGACCGGGACCGCCCCGGTGATCTCCCGCATAATCGAGACATTGGCATACTTCCGCTCCCCTGTGATAGCGCCCTTCACCTGGGCGAGGGGAGAGACGTACTTGATGCCGTTGATCACATACATGACAGCTCTTCCCGAACGGGTAATCCATGCCTTCCCGACAGGCGAGGGATTGCCGGCGGTCTTCATCACGTCGGAGATGTCGAAGATATCGACCGGCCAGTGGTCGAGAAGCCGGGTCACGTCTGACCGGCCTACAACGGCCTGCATGGTCTTGATGTCAATCCGCAGGGTGCCCTCATATTGACGGGCTGCCCC
>Ga0209201_1002348_pt1 | contig 18836 bp, 7 predicted proteins | sample AD_UKC055_MetaG_FD_184411 | JGI IMG/M metagenome (GOLD analysis project Ga0209201, IMG submission 184411) | Active sludge microbial communities of municipal wastewater-treating anaerobic digesters from USA - AD_UKC055_MetaG (SPAdes) (version 2) | ecosystem: Engineered > Bioreactor > Anaerobic >...
ACTTAGAGCCGGCGCTTCGTCATTAATAAAAAATCCCCGATATTTTACTTTGGGCTCACCGAGAGTATGTCGTCCTGGTTTAATATAAATACAGTCCTTTTTCTTCACTGGAACATCAGCCCACCAATACCAGGGCGAGACCCCAATTTTCTCAGAAAGATCGAACATGCCATAAATTGTGCCGCGCTTATCGCTACCGGCTATAACCAACGCTTGCTCAACATCCGGATACGGCTTTTCTATTCTCTGAATTAGAAAAGTTTCCCACTTGCCGGCGATATCACTGACATCCAATTGATTACTTTGAATCAACGTATCAATTATGGGACTTTTACCTATGGTGCCCACGATGACAATTTCCTTAGACTTGGGAATCGTATCAATGGCAATCACCGGCTCGATGCCAGTTACCATTTTTAGGTCTGATTGGAATAGCTTCAGAACCCGCAATACTCCCGGATAATCCTGCGAGCTGGCATATAGTGGCGCGGTATGCTCAGCCACTGAAAGCGGAAAACCGCCGCCAATCGCTTCTACCGAAATATAGGAATCCATATCACTGGTAACAGCTTCTAAAATATTAGGGCATAATATTAATAAGGAAAGGAGAATTAACGTTACTTGCTTTGCGAAATGAGTTATCAATGAAGTGAACGATTTGCAACGATTAATACAAATCTCTTTTTGAGAAATTTGATCCATTTTGTCCTCCATTTATATTTTCCTTTATCAAAACAACCAATATTACAATTATTGAACCGTTTTAATTTTAATAATATCTATGCGTTTAATCAAATAGATAGTGCATTTTTAAAAATTAATTTTGTATTATGAACTATATCCGGCAGGAACAGCAAGATTTCATTGGAAAATTCAACTTGCCTGATTCAATGTCCTTAAATTGCGACACGGGGGCACGAAGAGGATATGGAAAACACGGAGTTTTTTTAATTCCTCTTAAGTATTTTCATGCAACCGCGCATTGATTGATGTTTAAAAACCAATTTTAGGACTAAAAGTTTTTAAATAGAACTTAAAGATACTTGATAGAATTTTATCAAAATCTCAAATGAATGAAAATATGATAAAATGGGTTACTATAATTAATACCATTCTATAAAAATTTTACTTAAATTAGCAGTTGATTTTTTTGGTGATTGGAATCGGTCAGGTATGGTATTACGGCTATTTTTTCTTTACAACTATAAACGAAGTGTCAGTATTGGCGGCAATGAGTTTTTTCTTAAACCAAAAAATTTGGACTCACTTATGGATCGTATGATTATGAACCGGAGTTTTCTATGACGAGAATTACAATTGAAGAAGTCGCTAAGCAGGCCAACGTTTCTAAAGGAACGGTATCTGCTGTAATAAATGGTAAGAATTCTGTCAATCCCGCTACGCGAGAACATATTCTTAAGGTAATGAAAGACCTTAACTTTCGCCCCCGAGGTATGGCTCGGAATCTGAAAAACGGTGATCAAGTTCGCTGTATCGGTATAATCATTAAAGACTTGAATTACCCATTTTACACTTCGATTGCGGCGGGCGCCAGAGAATATGCTAATAGTAAAGGGTATTCGGTGATTGTCGCCAGTTCGGAAAATGACCATGAATGTGAGAAAAAATTTACGCACTTGTTTTCTATCAAAGACATTAAAGGCGCAATAATAGCGCCAATCGTCGAAGGTGAGGCGGAAATTGACCATCTTTTCAAATTAAAAAGAATCAACTATCCCTTTGTTCTACTTGAAGATGTCAAAGGTATTCAGGCTAATGTGGTTGCCATTGACAACCTATCCGCCATTAAAACGGCAGTCAAATATTTGATTGATAATGGCCACACCAAGATTGTCCATTTTGCGGGACCGCCCCAGTCCTCGCATACTCAGGAACGGATCGAGGGCTTTCGTCACGCTTTTAGTGAAAGTCCGCTTATTTTCAATAAAAATTTGATCATATCCATAGGTTCGCGTCATGAAGAAGCCTATGGTAATACTATGAATTATTTTAAGAACCGAAGCCGGGAAGATTATCCAACCGCAATAGTTTGTTTCAATGATCAGCAAGCTCTGGCGGTTATGACTGCTCTTAAGGAATTGAATATCAGAATTCCGGAAGATATTTCCATAATCGGCAATGATGATATTATGTACGCTAAAATCTATCCGGTACCTCTAACCACGATTCGGGCGCCTCAGCGCGAAATCGGTTATAAAGCCGCCGAAATCCTGATTCGCAATATCGAATCCCCAACCGCTCTTCCCAATGAGAAAATGGTTCTGGGAACCGATCTGGTTATTCGCGAATCATCCCGGGTGCTAAACTAATTCTATCCATTTTCAATCCCTTTGGGATTGGAAAAATACAATCATAAAACACAATTTACAACTCCGTCAGGAGTTGAAATTGATTATCTCAGGATCCTCTATCCTGAGTCTAAAAAGGCTGAACACGACGCAAACCCCGAAGGGGTTTAAGCATTTTTATTTCAAGAACAGGCATTTTTTTGTGTCTGTATAGTTAGCCGTTTTTAACTGATATAGATAGACTCCGCCTGCTAATCCACTCCCATCAAACGTGACTGAATGACTGCCGGCTTGTTTGACATCATCAACCAAAGTGGCAACTTCTTTTCCGAGCAGGTTATACACTTTGATAGTCAAGTGACTAGTAGTAGGTAATTGATAATTGATGGTGGTCGTCGGGTTGAAGGGATTGGGATAATTGCCATACAGTTTATAGGTTTTGGGTAAATCGGCAATTCTCTTATCAATAGCCAGCGAATTCGGTACATATTCTCTTAGCCATGTCAGGGCAGGTCTTTCGGTATTGTCCGAATTGATGAGATAAGCTTTCTGATCATTGCGCCAAAGTCCCGGACGCCAACCCCATAAGGTAACGCCTTCGACTGCCGGATGATTCCAAAAAATCGGGAAAATCCGCTTGTATTCATTTAACTGCTGAGAATCAGTCGGACCATCAATATCCATTTCGGTTATTTGAATCGGCAGACCGGTCGAAGCCAGCGAATCTAGGTTGGTTTTCATCACACTAGATGACGCGGTTGTCGTAAACGCATGACCTTGTTCACCGATTATGTCAATTAAGCCTCGGCTTTGAAGAAGTCTGATAATTTTTAAATACTGCGTAGTATTGGCGGAGCTATTGATAATACTGTAATCATTGATCATCAATCTAGTCCCTTCTGGAAAAATTTCACGCGCCATTTCAAATGCCTTTATTATCCAATCCCAACCAGTTTCACCGTTACCGCCCAAAGCTACCTTATAGTTCGCTCGTCCGCTGGTACCATCCGGCGGATTATGACCTGGCAATGGTTCATTGACCACCTCCAAAAAATCAATATCGGGATATCTTTCGGCAACGGCTTCGAACCATTCTCTAATTTCTTCAAGTTGCTCTTCAGGTGTTAAATCGTTTATCCAGCTAGGTTGCTGGGCACCCCAAACGAGCACGTGAAAATGAAACGGAAAGTCGTTATCCTTAGCAAAATTGTAAGCCTCATCTAAGGCTGTCCAGTTCATAACGTCACGAGTGCCCTCCACACTACCCCATTTGCCGGCATTTTCCGGAGTAACCTGATTCCAGTAAGATGCAAAATTTTCAGTCTGGGGGCTACTATAAACACAACCTAAAAATTTGGGTTTCCCATCCGCCAAAGGTGGCCCTTGATATATTTCTACCGGAATGGGTGGATTACCAACTTCTCTCTTATTCAGATTCGAGACGGTATAATTCAAGTCAGCCCGACCAAAAGCAAATTTGTCAAAATCCAGCCCGTCTTCACGTGCGCCAATCTGGAAAATTTGGGTTAAACTATCTTCAGAAATATAAAAAGTTATAGTCGTATCACCATACTTATTTTTGGATAAATTGACCCATTTCCAGACGCGATTACCGGCGGCACCCGGCCCATCTACAACATCACTGGAATCGGTAAATCCGGCAGATGCCAATCCATTTACAAAGACCCAATCACCATTGGTAACAGAATCTTTTAAACCAAATCCTTTACCATAGAAGAAACTGTCATCATCATACCCGTTAGAACCGACTCGCATACGGGCAAAAAGATTATAAGTACCGGAATCCGGAAAGGTTACCTGATAAGTGTTTATCCGTTTGGCTGAACCAGGATTATAAGCGGTGCTATTGGTTTTAATAGTCACGTAGGTTATATCACCCTCGGTAAGTACGTCAAAATCACTGCCTATTTCGCCGGATTCGGCTTCGACAATTACCGGCTTCTTGATCTCGTTCAGATCTACTATCCGAAAATTATCAATATAAATCGCGTTGCCCACATTCGCCGAATAGCTGAAGTGAATCGGTGCTCTTATGACGGTTTCCTTATCTGTAATCGTAAAATCTTTTGTATAGGCTGTCCAGGTAGTGGTAAGATTTGCCGGGCGGATAGCCGTATATTCATTATAGGCATAATTACCGACGGTAAAATTGACCTGCGCCCCGGCTTTTTGAGCCTTAGCCCAAACGGTAAAACGATACTTTCCGCCTGGAACTACCGGAATACTATCAGCCACTATTTGTAAATCCCACTGATTTGATCCAATTTCAGTAACAACGACTTTTAGAGCCTGATTCCCGTGCTGTACATCGCTATCGATAATTTCGAAATCGGCACTACCGGCCTGTTTCTCTATTACCCAGCCATCAACATCTGTACCGGAGACTATTCCAAGAGCAGTCGCTTCAAAACTGCCATTGGTAACTAGCTGAGCATTTAAATTCATAGCCGTAAAAACCAATAGCAGACCAATGATGCCAGTCTTACCAATTGCTAAAATTTTTGATTTTTTAGACATATTGTTCTCCTTATTTTTTTTCGTTATTCTTATCCTACATTTCTTAATATAACATTTAATCAATTACCTGTCAATAGATGATTTGCCGCCATCACAATAAACATATAAGTGCAGGCGCCGCCGATGATATATTCGCGTTCCTGCCATAGATACGGCCAATCTTTATCCTCGGGGAAATCCGGGCGAACCAGATTAACAGCCGCCCAAAATGTACCACCGGGAATATAGCTCCAATCGGCGCGATTCGCTCCATAGGCAATCGTCGGTGAATTTGCGCCGACTCCGGAAACCAGGCTATTGGTAGTGCTACCCGGTCGGCATCCGAGTAAGAAATTGACTACCGAGTATAAATGATCCGGCGGGAACACATCTGGCCAGGCTTTATGCAGAAAATAGGCGGAATATCCCAAATATTCCGGGGTGCGGGTTGGGCAACCAAACGGTGTTTCATTCATCATTTTGTCCAATTCTGGCTTTAATTCTTTCGCCGCTGTATAGAGTGCCGTTTTAAATTCTTCACAATCAATATAAGGCATAACTCGCGCCATTGCCGTAGCGCTTAATTGAAAGTTTTTCACAATTTCATCCTTCATACCGCACAATTCGTCCTTGTATTTCTCAGAATTGGTCGTTATGATTAATTCACATAAAGCATTTACACGAGCGTTATCTCTCATAAATTCACTGACGCTGCCTTGATTCTTGTTGGCTTCATACAGCGCTTCAGCAACGGTTAGGCACTCTTCTGCCAGTTCGTCGTTATACCCTTTCAAGACTCGAGCGGCAGCCGCTAAACCAGTTGCTCCCACGAGTTGTAAATCAGCTTTTTCATCGGTAAAAACCAGGCGGTCATCCAAATCCGGAATATAAACTTGAATTTCGTGGGCATTCAATTCCGGATCGAAAATTTTAGAGTAGCGATTAGCTACTTTTTTATACCACAATTCGTCAATATTGGCGGCTTTGGCTTTGGCTTCCGGATCGTCGAAAACTTTGCCGTCCGTCATCGTGGACCCGTCACCGAGCAATACATACTGGCGTAAAGTAGGACAGATAATCCCGCGATAAAGGCGGCCAAACTGCCGATAGCCAGCCAGAATCGTCAGCACGCCATGCTCTACCTGTTGCAGGATATCAGGCTTACCATCCGGCTGGTGAATCTCGACGTGATGATTTTCCTGATCAACAAAAGTATTATCCCATTTGATTCCGAATTCTTCATAAGCCAGCGCCAGGGTCAGAACCGCCTGAGCTTGGGATTCCACTCTAAGATCGTAATCACCGGCATCATGCCAACCGCCGACGTTCAAACCCGGCACATGATCTAAAGGCTTATATTGAGTTAAAGTCGAAGTCATTCCTTCATTATTATAACCGTCGAAATGACGAATATTCAGCGGCATCATCAGCGCATCATCCATGTGACAAGCGCCATGCCAGACCCGGTATTTTTGGTTCACGCGCATATGGCACATTTGAACTGGTAAAAAATAATCCAGCGTCGGTTGCCAAACATTGTGCTTGTAAATATCAGGATCAATTTGAAATGAGTTACTGACCTTATTGCCATATTTTACCACATAGATACCAGATTCCTTGACATCGGAAAAATCCAGCAATGCATATTTATATCGGAGATATTGTCCCCATTCCTTTGGTTTCCGGTCGGTTATCACCTTATATTCACCATTGTCGGTAATTTTATACAATGTCACATTTTGAATATTCGTTTCGCGTTTATCCAATTCGATGTAGGCGATCTTCTTCTGATTAGGATGATAACCAACCTGCGAAATATGAATAACCGGTTCATATTTATAGTCGGGAATGACATTAGGGGTTATTACCCATTCAATTGCATTTTTAGTAGCGCCGCTTGGAACCAGCGAACGCACCACAAACCAGCCGTTATTATGTTGCAGACTACCATCCAGCAAAACGAGTTTACTCCCCTTACTTTCGATTTTCATACGAAAGAGATCGCTTTCCGGGGCAACGACCAGCACCTGACCTTCGGCTAAAGCTGGTGCTTCGGCTTCACCGGCATCGTTAAGTACCGCTTCGCCTTCCGGCTGGCGTTGAAAAATACCAGATTTCCCGTCCATATAATAGTGTTTACCGTACAAATTACCCGGGAATAATTCCAGATTGAATCCAATTTTCCCCACCCAGTCTGGCGGGATCGGTTCGTCGAAGTCAACCGTCACGAAAATTGACTGACCTTTCGCCCTTACTCTAATAGTATATTGGATGTGAAGATCAGGATAAATGATAGGATTGAATCCTTTCCGATTCAAAGATTCATCCGGAAAACTGCAAGGGATGCTGATTTCATTCTTTTTCCGGTCAACCTTACGACTTTCAATCGCCAGAGTCTGGGGACTGACGCCTCGCTTTTGTAAGCCTTCGCCCAATTTAGCGGTCGGTTGCCATTGACCGGGCGTGGCGTTTAGTCGAATTTCACCGTTAGTCGCCACGCGATTTTCATGCTGAATAATTTCCAGACCGCCCTGATGTCCTTCGGAGAAAGTATTATGGAAAAAAAGAACATTCAGTCCGGGCATTTCAAAATAGTCCTGATCATTGAGAACCAGACCTTTTTTATCGGCGGCATTCAAAGAGGCAAACAATCCTAAAAAAGCGATCATAGGAATTGCAAAATACCAGGATTCAATGAATTTAAAAAAACAACTTTTCATAAACACTCCTTAGCAAAAAATATAATTTAGATTGGATAAATATTTAACTATCAACATTGATTCATCCTCTGCGAGCCTTTTGATGAGTATTGTAAAAATATAAAGTAGTCAGGAAAACAATGAAGTAAAAGCTCAGCCCAATATAAAAGGTTAAAGTGTAACCGCAAACCATTGATAAAATTACCGCCAGCACGGAACCAAGAACCGACATACTACCATTCACTCCGTACATCCAGGGAATATATTTCTCCTGATTCGAGAGCTCTAATAATTCCAGTGCCGAAGGGAATGGAATTCCGAGCAAAAAACCACAGGGCAGTAATAAGATAAAGCCCATAATCAAACGCAAAACCTGGCTATATTTTAATAGTTTGTTCAGCAAATAAGGACAAAATAAAATAGTGAAAACCCCTACTATGACGATTGCCAGACTAACAATTTTCAGCCGTTTGGAGGGATTTTCCGGTTGGATTCTTTTCCCGAAGTAACTACCGATTCCCATACCGATTAATAACGAGGATAAAAGTACTGACAATGCAATCGTCGGCGAACCCAGATATAGGATTAATTTTTGAAAAAGAGTTACCTCGATTATCATAAATCCGATACCAATCAAAATAAAGATTTTCAACGGGAAAATAAGAGAATGCATTCCATTTTTACTAATGGATTTTTTTATTTTAATTAGAGGCACAGTAATCAAAATGATGCTAAAAAATGCCACTCCAATCAAAAGCCATAAATAATCCCGCTGAATCCCCCGACTTATTTTGTAAAAATATGGACTATCGTCATAAACCGGAGAAATATCAAATTCATCCTGCTTGATATATTGTTGTAGAGAAACCCGATTATCCCTGATATTTCTCAATAATTGATTCTCAATGGTATTATTGATCTGATTCCAATGATAGGGCTGATAGGTGATATGCGGCAGTTCCAGCGGCAATTGCTCGATTACATTATTAATGACAGCCATATCATCCGGTCTATAGGCATTTTTTTTGATAACTATCGTTGGCGCATAATCCTCCGCCAAGATAATGAAGTGATTCAACGCCTCTTGATTGCTAATTCCAATATCTTCCATAGCATAAAGCGTGTTTACGATAAGCCGGATCAATTCCCAACGGTTATGCACGGTAAAAATCAGACTGCCCTCGGGAGTTAATATCTTCAGATAATCTTGGATAGCTTCGACCGTCAGAAGATAATTCTCACTAGCGGCAAGGTGATCAATATTCTGCAGCTGTTCGGTTGAAGGTAAAGCCATCACGATTAGGTCATATTTTTGATTGGTGCTTTTGATGAAATGACGACCTTCCTTAACTAAAACTCGTACATTGGGGAAACCAGTGTAAATTCCACCGTTAAAAAAACTCTGGTCCTTCACAATATCAACGAAGTCCGGGTTCACTTCCACTCCGGTAATCTGTCTGATTCCCGTCAACAAACCAATTAATACTTCCTTACCACCGCCGGGACCGATTACCAGCAGATTGTCTCTCTCGTTCCCCTGGAGAAACAGAAAGGGAATCGTGGTTGACTGATTGATTAAAAGGTTTAACAGCAAAACATCCGGATTCTGGAGATTACCATTAAAACGATACATCGGTGAACCAGCCGCACCGTCAATAAACAACTGCTTGACCATATCTTGCTGGCGGTACTCCACCAGATCCGAACGACCATACAAACTCCACCGGCTATCTATGATTTTATAATCAAATGGAGTGAGATTAGGATAGACATAATAAAAATCCTTCTCAGGGAATTTTCCGATCGGCACTTCCCCTAAAAATTCCTTATGCCCAAAACAGCTTAGGATTATCATCCCTAAAAAGATTAGCGTATAAATACCGATTGCCATTTTCTTTTTGAAAAATTCGTGGGCAAAAATAGCGGCTGATAAAAACATAATAAGAGACAGAAATAAAACCGCATTAGGCGCATTAAAAATATTAAAAATCAGGAGTGCTACACCCGAGCCCACAGCGGCTCCAATCAGGTCGGATGCATAAAGCTTGAAACTCTCATCGGCGAATATTTTAAAAATTAGGGCATAAACGACCCCGGCAAAGAAAAAAGGCAAAATAAGAAGCAGGAAATAGATAAAAGGATTAGTGATGGAGAAGCCGATAACGCTGATTATAAATAGAAGTAAGGAAATTCCCGTGAGAAAAATGAAGCAGGCGATCGTTCGGATTACCTGGGGAATTTTAGAGGAATTGAATCTATAGTATGAAAAAACGCCACCCATCCCTAATCCGAAAATGGCAAGCGATAAAATTATAAAAGCATAATTACTAACAAAAATCACTGATGATATTCGGGTAGCAATAATCTCAAAACAAATAACCGTAGCCGAAACGAGAAATAAATTAAGATACGCTAACTTCTTATAACTCATAAATCAGGCTAACCCACTTCGGAATCTAAATACATACCCCAATTAAGTCAAGTAACTGTAAAAAAATATTTTCACGCTTTATTTTGTATTGTTTTGCAAACCCTTCTCATTTTTTCTTTTTTGAAGAAGACTTAGAGGATTTTTTCTTTTCATCACTCAGCGATTTAATTGCTTTGGCTAATACTTTTTCATTGATAGTTACTTCGTAATTATCATAGAGATATTGCGTTACTTGCTGGCTAATCTGTTTGCGATGGTAATTGATAAAGTCATTAGCGATGGATTTGCGAACATCATCGTAGGTAAGTTGTCTTTCCGGCGTTCTTTTTTCGCATTTAATTACCGCGTATTGGCGACCTTTTTGGGGGTCGGTGTATTCGATTACACCGTCAACTTCACCTTCCTTTAATTTAAAGGCGGCTTCGCCCAGATACGGCGGTTCTTTACTCAAATAAGATTTGATCTGCCCATCCCGATCTTTGATAAAAGTTTTAACAAACCAGCGATCACTAGCTTTTTCAAAAGGTGTCCCAGCTTGAATTTTCGCCCACATTTGGTCGGCTTCAGCTTTATCGGAAAAAATCATCGCAAAGAGATTGATTTTTTCCAGTTGATAATACAAGGAGTCTTGATTAGCTTGATAAAATTCCCAAAGGGCGGCTTCGGTCGGTTCCGGGATTTGAGATTCAATTACGGTTTTATTATACAATTCAACAATTTTATACTTCAGAACGGGATTTTTGGTATAGGGATGAAATACTTCTTTTTCCAGCCCTAAATCCTTGGCTTTTTGTACAATCTTATCACTGCGCAGAGCTTCTACAATAAATTCCTTTAACTGGTCTTTAGTTATTTCGCGACTATCACCCAAAGTTAATATTTCGTTTAAAAGTCGCAGATATTCCTTGAGGTCCACCTGACCTTCCGGATAAGTTAAAATCACTAAATTTCTACCGCTCGAAATCGCATTTTGTAAAGTGTCCCGATAAATAGCCTTATAGAAGTTGGGAATTCTCGACCACTTGACCAGTTGATCAAGTGCTTTTTCATTCCATACTATAGAATCCTCATTGATTAGTGCTTCTTTGTCTCGATCATATTCGTTCAAACTGGTATAGTAGTAACCGTTTTGAAGTTGAGTGATTAACTCGTCTTTAACTTTATCGAAGGGCTTCAGTTTTATTGGTCTTACATCGGTAATTTTAACTATGTAATAAGCATTATATTCGTCCAGGATTTGGACATCACCCTTATTAAGATTAAAAATAACGCGATTATGAGGGCTAACCATACTCTTTTTCCAGTCTATGGTAAGGATAGAAACATCCGAAGCGTTATCTGGAGCATATTGCTTAATTAATTCATTAAAATCAACACCTTGTTCGGCTTTAGTTTTTATTTCTAAAGCCTGGTTTTTCAAAGTATCCAATTGAGCATCAGAGGCTTTTTCCGGTTTATTTAAAACTATCTGCTGATAGTAAATCTCTTTGCCCATCTGATCATAGGTTTTTCGAGCAAACTCTTCACTGGTATATTTACCCAGATATTCCGATTCAAAATATTTGACGATTAATTCTTCGTTAATATAGCGCTGAAGTTCTTGCATTAACTGCGGATCATTATGCAAACCTCTTTTAAAAAAGTCAATACACTTCAGCTGATCCAATACCATTTCATCGAGCGCTCGCCTGTAGGCTTCGGACATATCCCGATATCTTCTATGAAAAAATTCATCATAGACGTATTTATGCAGTTCGGCGAAACTGATTTTATAATGGTCGTCAATTACCGCGACGGTTTTCTGAGCCAGTTCGGTTTGTTTAGCACAATTGGTGAAAATATTAGCCGTCATCGAAATAAGCAGAATCAATAAGTAAAAATTTGATTTCATCATAAACCTCATTTAATTGGAAGATTTTCTGGATTAAAATTTAACAAACTGACTGGTAAATTCACGACAATTAACGGGCGAGTAGTAATAATTAGTTCCATAAAAATAGGGGTTTTTATATTCTTTATGTCACTAATGAATTTGAGTGCCATTGTTTTTTTATGCAAAACCCCGGCAAAATATACCGGGGTTTTGCACAAGTCATTCATTAATTGAATAATAGAAATGCCTACTTCATTAATACCATCTTTTTGGATACTGTTTTGTTACCATAGGTAAGGGTATAGAAATAGACTCCACTGGAGAGTCGGGAAGCATCAAATAAAATACTATGAGTTGCGTTAGCTCCGCGGTATTCATTATTAATCAATGTGGCAACTTCCTGACCCAACATATTATAAACTTTCAGAGTAACATTGCCCGGTTCCGGAAGGGTAAAGTTTATATTTGTGGTTGGGTTAAACGGGTTCGGATAGTTCTGACGTAAAGCGAATTTTTCCGGAGTCGTTTTCGGCGCAATAGCAGAAGGTTTTAGTGCTGGGAACCAGTTTAAATCTCCGACAGGAAGTCCATCAGTACCAGCTGTTTTTAAATCAGCATCACTATAGGAAAGATCAACAGGAATAGGCCAATCGGAATAGGTATAATAATCATTACCAATATTTACCAAACGCCAATCAGGTAAAACAACTGTACTAAGAGTATCTACGGTCAGGATAGAAAATTCTTTTAGATTACTAACTTGATCTGTTAGAAGATCTTTGGGATCTGTAAAAGCAGGTAATTTTTCTTCTATCCAGCCACCTTCATCTAAATAAGGATAGTTTTCATCATCATCGAACATCGCCTGAGTCCTCGCATTCATTTTGATCATTTGACTAACCCATTCGGAGCTATTTTGAGGTTTATTTTGATTTACAATGTCAACTACATCTGCTAATTCAGGACTCCAATAAATAAGATTATTTCTGACTGTGAACTTTCTGTCAACGTGTATGGAAGTATCTGCAATCAAATTAACAAGACCAATCGGTTTTTTCTCCAAATCTTCTTCACCAACATCAGCGTTTTTAGGACCATAAGGCTGGACATTACAATTAACAAATATATTATTTGTAATAGTAAAGTCTTTCTGAGAACCCAGATCAAGAAATACCAAATTGGAAATGTTAATGAACGTATTATGATTGAAAACAACTTTATTGAATGTATTTGCTCTAAACTTATACATAAAGCCCTGAGCCATAACGTGGGTATTATTCTCAACCCATAGAGTATCCTGGCGAGCGAAACAATCTAACACACCACCGTTACGCCGACAGGGTTGACCGTTCATATTAACAAAATAACAATCCTTAATAAACCAGGATACATTTGGAGAACCACTTGACGTAAATACCCATCGAGTACGCTCAAATAAACAATTTTGAAAAGTTAAGGTTATTTCTCCAGCCTGAACATCAAAAAAATTCCAGCCCAAACCTAGATTCGCATGTGCAGGAATAATGTTGCAGTTTTTGACGGTCAAATTATGTCTGGCAAGTATTGCGCCCGTATTAGAACCACCTTCCCAGGCTGCGCCACAAATTATTGGAGGCGCTTCTTCATTTTTATTATTAACTAAAATTGTTGGATCTTCGCCCACAATAACGGTCGGTCTCAGGGTTGCAGGATTATTAACAAGTGGATAATATCCATTGGATTTTAGCATATAAACACGACCCGCCGGGACATTAGTAGTATCCAGGGTAATTACTTGATATAATGAGTTCTGTTCATCTAGATCATTAAAATCCTTAATTACCAGGGTATCACCTCTTGTCTCATCAATATAATCATTCAGATTTTGCGAAAATACCTGAGAGGAGATTAATAAAACTGCTATTAATAAAAATAATTGTAACTTCTTCATTTTTCAATTTCCTTTTAATTAATTGTTAATAAGTTGACTTAAGTGATATTAAAAATTATTTTTCCATTCACCTCCTTTTCTTTTTTAATTAACTTATCAAAACTATTTCTTAAAATCATAAATATTTTTCTTTTACCTCCTTTCGTTTATATTTAAAAACTATATCTTATACAAAACTGGAAAATTCTTGGCGAATATGCAATTGATGATTCATTTTTAAGGATTTCCCCATCAATTTCTCTTCTGAACTTGCGATAGGTATAAACTGGAGTATTTAATATGTTAACTCCATTAAATGAAACGCTTAAACCTTCTAAGAAAGGTAATTTCTGTTGAAGAGTAAAGTCACATCTATAAATATTTCCAGTAAACCCATCTTCTTCCGGTCTTCCTCCTACATTAGTAATTACGTCACCTTGCAGGTTGAATGAAATTCTGCCTGAGAATCCTTTATAATCAACTCCAAGTGCAATATTTAAATTATGATCGCCCTGGTGTAGCAATCTTGCTGTTCGAATAGTATCTTTAGTAATGTATTTATGTTTAGTAAAACGCCCTTCTTTATAAGTTGAATCTATATTCCGGATTTGCATATAATCCATTTCTGACCAGGCTCTTGTATAATTAATATTCATTACAAAGTAACTTAAAGGTTTAGGTAGATACCAAAAATTGGTTTGCCACTCTGTCTCAAGCCCTCGTATATAGGCAGGATGAGGATTGTTAATATAGGTAGTTATTGTCTGCGATGGGGTTGGTGCTTCAGCATCCATTCCACTAAAGAAATCTTCATCAGGAAATGATACATCATAGTAACTCAAATTTTGGTAAAAAATTGACGTCTGGAAGAATATATTGTCTATTTTCTTATAAAATCCGCCTAATGAAAATAGACCTATTTTATTATTGTAAAAAGATAAATATGCATCATAGTTTGTTGATATGGCAGGTTTTAAATTAGTATTTCCGGCTGTTGCATAGCCTCCTGGTTCAAAATAAATACTTGGCATAATTGCCCCGTAATCAGGACGTGAAATACCTTTAGTATAAGCAAGTCTGATATCAGCCCAATCTGTAATTTTATACCGAATATGTAAATTGGGAAAAATATCATCGTCATTACGATCAACTGTATTAAGTGTATCCCAAACAACTCCATAACCATAAACAGAGTGGGTACAGTACACAAATCTACCGTGATAATTCATATTATAGTGCTCATATCTTAGTCCACCAATCAGTGACAATCTAGGCCCAATACTAAAATCACCCATTAAATAACCGGCAGAAAATGTTTCATTGCCATCAAAATCTTCTCTTTCTGAGTAGGGCATATGCCTCGCAGGCGTCCAACCAGCTATAGATGTTTTCATATATCTATCCATCAAATCTCTATCATAGGCATATAGAAATGGGTGCTCTTCATTGAGAAAGTACTTCCCTCTTTTGTAATTAGGCTCCCAGAGATCTGAGAACACAACTGGATTTTGAGGAGAAAGATTTGGATGGTTTGGGAAAAAATTTGCAGTATTATTATAATAGTCAGTATCGTAGGAGCCGTTAAAATCGGCTTCGACATCGTTTTCACGTTCAGACCTTGTAAATTTACCGCCAATCTTAAATTTGGATGAAATACTTTTAGAGAATGCAACCGGTATGGTAAAATCAAGAGTAGAATTATAGATATGTTGTTTAAATGCTTCATCGCGTGCCACTATCCACCCTTGGACCCGCGCATCCATAGCGTCTGTAGAATCTACTGAAAGGTCTAATACATCATCAAGAGTAAAAGTTCTTCTTTCATTGATATATTGTATGGGGTTACCAGAATCATCATAACCGAACGGATGAGGATTTACATTATTATAGAAGGACATAGGTTGTCCTATATCACCATACCTAAGATCAGTATATTTATTAGCATAAGAATGGGATAATGACAGCTCAGCTTTTACTTTACCAAAATTATATTCTGACTGTAAGGCATTGATCATTAAATCCTTGCCATATTTGTCTCTTGATATAGCGTATTCAGACCGGTTAACATCCAGGCCATATATATTCCTGAAGGTTGTGTTGTCATTTATATTGTTAGCATAAGTATTTTGAATTACTATCTTACCCTTAGGTAATACATAATCTAAAATAACACTTCCGCCACCGTTACTAATCTCATTCCATTGATCATTGAGAGTAAAACTCTGCATCTGGTAAGGTGCTTCTCCATAAGGATTATCGCCTATCCCATAAATTTGGAACCCAGCATTAACGATATCTTGTCCGATATTCGATCGGTCAGCATTTCCTTGAATAAAAACTCCTAATTTATCCCTCAGAAATCTGTTACTAACACTCGCCCATATTTTATAGTTGTCCGTAGTTCTATCAAGTGTATTATAGCCCCCTTGCGAAAATAAATCGAAATGAAAACCAGAAGGCGCTTCTCTTAATCTCAGATTTACAACCCCACCAATAGCATTAGCATCCATATCTGGTGTCAGGGCTTTGATAACTTCAATACCTGAAAGAAGATTTGATGATATAAACCCTAAATTAGTTGAACGGTCATTCATATCTGTAGAAGGTAACTGAACGCCATTGACAAGAACCATATTTAGTTTAGATTGAACTCCTCTAATAACTACTTTATCCCCATCTTGAAGTGAAATACCTGGTAATCTACTTAAAGCTGCTGCGGCATTATCATCGGGTAGTTCATGAATTCTGTCTTTGGATACTACATTAGTAATAGTGTTAGATGAAATTTGCTGGTTTATTGCGGCTATTTGGCCAGCAGCTTGACCCGTTACTACGACTTCCTTTCCTGAAATAACAGTAGGTTCAAGTCCAAAGTCTTGAATCACGGTTCCATCTTCGGGAACTGTCACTACAACACTCATTGTTTCATACCCTATATATGAAACGATGACCGTTTGTTCACCGGCTGGAACATTATGAATAAAGTAGGTACCATCTTGATCAGCCGCTGCCCCTATAGTAGTACCTTTAATCACCACATTAGCATATGAGAGTGCATTTTCTGTGTTTTTGTCAAACACCCTACCCTTTATAGTACCAGCTGCCATTACTAGCTGAACTGTCATTAGGGTAATGATTCCAACTTTGAAAAGCATACCATTATAAATTCGGTAATTTGCTCTCCTACTTTTGAGTAAATAGGTTACCTTTTTCTTAAAAGTCTCTGCGTTTTTCATAAAGCTACTATCCTCTTTTTATTGGTTTAATATTAATTGAATCGTTTTAAAAAGTCAAGGAAAATTTTATAGAAGAAATTATGGTAAGGGTGGATACGCACCTATATAACCAACAACCTTCTCTGAACTTTTTAATAATTTTTTGACATCTGCCGGTAGCTTAAAACCTAATTTAACTGCTGAAAATTCTGGTATTACTTGAAAATTGTGCAATTCCGGACATTTAAACAGGGGATCGCAGTAATTCAGAAATTCACGGCTATTAGCTGAAAATTTTGGATACAATTTCCGTATTTCTGCTAATGATTTGATTTCTATTTGACAATTAGGATTAGCAGCCGGACTCCATAAAATCATGGGATATTTACGTTCATCAGCCCGTACGTAAATATTATAATCGAGTTGAGTCAGCATCGGCTGGCTAAGCCGTTCACACATTGTAGGCGGTTGCCAAACAAATAGCAATGGTCGTTCAAAATCCTTATCACCATACATTAAATTATTGACGAAGATGTGCCCTTCTCTTTCATCCACATCCGGCCCAGTGCTGGGATGCCAGCCGAAATGATCACCTTCGGCACTGCGTTCATTACGCCCGAAACAGGCGGTGCTATTGACGAAAGTGTTGTTGTAAATATGGGCGTTCGAACTATTAAGAATCCAGATGCCATGATCACAATTCACAAAGACATTGCCGGCACAGGTTACTCCCTTTGATATTTCAAAGAAAAAGCCGTTTTCGCTCGGCCAGGGGCGATCTTTGGAAAAATAGCCATCATTACGCCCGACGCCTTCAACCCAGTTATTTATGAATACGCCATCAACATTGCCGACATCATACCAGATACCATTTGAGTTCGGAAGGTCAATCACCAGATTATCATTACAAGTCACCCGGTAGCATTGGTTGAAAATTTTGACAGCCGCTGGAAAATAACCGGTGATATTTTCGATGTTATTGCGCGTAAAAATGTTCTTTTCGAGTAGTACATCATTGGAAGCAATGATATAAAGACCTTCGGTACTGGTGTCGCTAATTTTACAATGGCGGAAGGTCATATGATCGCCCTTAAAATATCCAGCCACACGTGAACAATAGGAAATCGTGCAATTCTCAATGGTAGTTCCGACGACATCCTTGCCATGATCAGCTTCAGAGGATAAACCTTCCGGGTATTTACCTTCGATCTCAATTGCTCGATAAGCATACTGAGTAAAAGTTATACCACGGATAGTCGGACCCTTACCGTCGGATTTCTTGCTGTGTACTTCCCCTGTCGTTCTGACAATGGCGCTGTTGAAAGCTGTTATTTCCACCAGACGATCGGTTGGGTCTATACCAATGTAAATTTCTCCTTTATCGTAATTTATGTAGTAGCTATTCTCGTCAACTTCGCCTTCCCAGCCAACCGATTGGAGAAATTTGCCGTCCACAAAAACCATATCATTATTGAAACGATGCAAAGGGGTCTTTTTGCCTTCGCGGTCGCGAATCCACCAATCGTCCGGTAGGGAGGGAAAAAGACGAGTCCAGGTTGTTTTCCACAATCCGTTCCCTAAATTTTTCCAGTCGGTCGCAATGTACGTTCCCTTCAATATCGGCTTTTCGTCTTCATAAGGTTGCATCGTAATACCTTGATTTAGGAGTAAACCGCCGGTGCGATAGACGCCGCCGCGTAGAATTATGGCGTCCCCGGTTTTCACCTTTTCAATAGCGTTTTCCAAGGTGGTAGGCTTATCAAGCATTTCTCCTGACGACTCGGCTTTTCCATCAGGGGCAACGTAATATATTTTCCCCTTTACACTCGGTAACTCATAGGTTTGGTGAATCGGTCCATACGGACCACCGGATGGCTGAGCCA
>Ga0209201_1002352_pt1 | contig 18802 bp, 20 predicted proteins | sample AD_UKC055_MetaG_FD_184411 | JGI IMG/M metagenome (GOLD analysis project Ga0209201, IMG submission 184411) | Active sludge microbial communities of municipal wastewater-treating anaerobic digesters from USA - AD_UKC055_MetaG (SPAdes) (version 2) | ecosystem: Engineered > Bioreactor > Anaerobic >...
CCCCGGTATCAGAATCATTTCTTTGGGAATATCTCTGCACCTTTAGACATCCCGCCGGTATATTTCTCCAGGTACTTGGCACAAAGGTCGAATGCCCCGGAAACCAGTTCCCGCCCGATCCCAGGCACCCCGCAGGTGATGATCCGGATATTCCGTGTTTCCGCGGTCACCTTGGTCGTATCGGAATCACGGTACGGGTAGATCGCGACGATCTGTTTTTCGTCGGTCATGATGACCTGGTTCTTCTGAAGCACTACCTGCTTCTCCATTCCGATACCAAGGAAAGATTCCCCGTTATTGGCGAACCGGAGCGTCAGATCCCCTGTCAGGGCATCAGAATCGAATGCTGCGATTGGCACCCCGGAGCGGGCAGATGCCAGGTTGTAGGAGTCAACGGCAGTATTGATCCTCGGGAGTTTCCCACCTGAAAGGATCCTTCTTACCAGGGCTTCGGATGCCGGCCTGGTCTTGGTCGGGTCTACCCCGACACTCCAGAAAAAGTCCCTGTACGCTCTGAATACTGGATCGTCCTTCACCTGCTCCAGGGTATAGCGGGATTTTACCTCCTGGATGGTCTCCCGTTTTAGTGTTTCCAGCCCGGCACTCTCATGGGCAATCTGCACAGACCGGATATTCCCTTCGGCCACACCGATCCCCGGGAATGCATCCAGAACTTCCTGGCTGAACTTCATGGTATCCTTGAGTAGGGATTGAATCACCCTCACGTTAAAGGAATGGTGCCGGAGGAATCATATACCAAAGCTCGCTATTTTCTTTTCGTGAAGGGAATATGGTTGAACAACCTGGGGCTATTATCCGTCTTTCGAAAGAACAGATCGGACCGGCAAGCGAAATGCTCGTTGAAGCATTCTTCAACGATGCCAAACTGACGTATGTCCTCCCTGACGACACTACCAGGAGAGAGGAGGGAAGGAACATCTTCGAATTCCACCTCCGTTACGGCCTGAACTATGGCCGGGTGTATGCCACATCCCCCACCCTTGAGGGAGTTGCCGTCTGGCTTCCCTCGAACCGGTCGGAGGTGACGTTCTGGAGGGCGATGCGGTCAGGGGGGATGGCGCTGCAGAAAGGGCTTTCGAAGGACGCCATGAAACGGCTTCTTGCCTTTGCAGAAGAGGTCGATGTCTATCATAAGAAGCATCTTCCCATCTCCCATTGCTACCTCTTCTTCATCGGTGTTGATCCTCGCCTCCACGGAAAAGGATATGGAGGGAAGCTGATCCGGCCCATGCTTGACTGGATGGACAGGAAGCAGATAGCCTGCTATCTGAATACTCAGAACGAGAAGAACATCGGTCTGTACGAGCACTTTGGGTTTACCGTTGTCGAACAGGTCAGCCTTCCGGGATCAGGGATTCTGCATACCGGAATGGTCAGGCCCCCGGTTGTCCAGGGGGAATAGCTCACGGGACCCTGAAAAAAGACATCAGAGGGGAAGAAAAGAATTTTTGCTCATTGTACAACAAGGCGATAGAATGACCAAACACGATCCTATTTCCCTTGTCCACGGGATCATGCAGGAGTTTGCCCGCATGACAGGGCTTGATCCTCCTTCTCCGTCTCCGCGACGATACCTGTGGACGGATGCGTTTGCGGTATGCAACTACCTTGAACTGTATCACCGGACAAATGATGCAGCATACAGGGACCTTGCATTGCGCCTTGTCGACCAGGTGCACCATGTCCTCGGCCGGCACCGTGAAGACGACCCTCGGAAAGGCTGGATCAGCGGCCTGCATGAGCAGCAGGGCGAACTGCATCCGACCATTGGGGGCCTCCGGATTGGGAAAAAACTGAACGAACGCATGTCGGGCGAACCGTTCGATGAGCGGCTCGAATGGGACCGGGATGGGCAGTACTACCACTACCTGACAAAATGGATGCATGCCCTCAACCGTGTAAGCCGGATGTATGGGGATCCGCAGTATACCCGGTGGGCGCTGGAATTAGCAAAGACGGCCCATGCCCGATTCACCTACCTTCCAGCCTCTGGAGGTCGGAAACGTATGTTCTGGAAGATGAGTGTCGATCTGTCCCATCCCCAGGTCTCCTCCATGGGCCTGCACGATCCCATCGATGGGTTGGTCACCTACCGTGATCTCCAGATGACGCTGGAATCTTTCCAGCAACCATCGCCAAAGGTAAACCTATTCACGGAGATTGCGGAGATGGAAGAGATGTGCCGGATGCAGGACTGGGCGACGGATGATCCCCTCGGCATCGGGGGCCTCCTTTTCGATGCCTCACGGATTGCACAACTGATGGTGCAGGGCGGATTTGCTCACCCGGATTTGCTGGAGAGTGTCACAGAGTCAGCCCTCCAGGGAATGCGGACAGTGAAGAGGAGCAGGCTCCTGCAGCTGCCTGCCGGATACCGCCTCGCCTTCCGGGAACTCGGGCTCTCGATCGGGATGAAAGGGCTCGAAGAGTTATCCGGAATGATTGAAGGGTACCCGGCTGTGTTTGGAACGAAGGATTCCCTGCACCGGAAGGTTGCGGAGCTCAGGAAATATATGCCTCTCGCAGAGGAGATAGAGCTGTTCTGGCTTGATGAGGACAACCAGGGGGCTGGAACCTGGACAGAGCACCAGGAGATCAACATGGTCATGCTCGCCACCAGTCTTGTACCGGACGGATTCCTTATGATATGAGGGAGAGAAATGGGATACTTTCAAATCTGGGAAAAAAGTACGAACTGTCTTCGTGGCAATGCCGGGATGATCAGTCCTTCTTTGCACCTGAAATTTTAGATTTCAAATACTATTGATTAAGGAATAGTTCCCGATTGTCCATAACTATCGAAAATTCATGGAAGAAATAAAATATTCGTGCATGTACCTGTTTTCCATGGATGCATCCCAAGGGTATCTCGCAATTTCCATAACAATCCTGGCCATAGTGGCACTGTTACTGTTTATTGCAGGCAGGAAAAAGCCCAGGGAAGACCTCTCGGGACTCGTCGCCATCTCCCTTGCCTTGATTACCGCCGGCATCGTCTTTGGGGAGAATCTCCTCGTCGGCTACAGCCTCATAGGGGCCGGGGTCCTTCTCGCCGTTATCGATATCTATCTCACAATGACACACCAATGAAGCGTGTCCAGGACAACATTTATCGGTGATACTTCCATTCTAGCATGCAGAGGAGACTGTGTTATCAGGGGATGAAGGCATGGAAGAGGAATGTTGCCCGCGGTTCGATCCCGCTCCCTGGGACGGGAAGGTGCTGGAATGGGAGAACAAGCGGTTTGTCAGGGACAGGGTGAGAACGTTCTTCTTCATCCCCCTCAACTTCGGGGGTGTCATCACGAGGCTCAACGGGAAGGTGGAGAAGGCAGGGGCGACAATTCCCGACAATCTCTGCCTCTCTGATGACACCTCGCGGTGGAACATGGACATCTACCTGGCGGTCGACAGGGAGGTCCCGGACGTGGAGAACGTGACCCTGAGCGGGAAATTTCTCTGCAGGGTGTATGAAGGTCCTTATGGCGATACGGGAAAATGGTGCAGGGACTTCGAGTCGTATGCCAGGGAGCGGTACCTTTCCATCAAGAAATGGTACATGTGGTACACCACTTGCCCTAAATGTGCCAGAAAATACGGGAAGAACTACGTGGCAGTTCTTGGCCAGGTAGGCTGACGGCGCATCTCACCCGGAAGGTATCGTATCCTTACGCCACCAGCTCAACACGGTATCAGGGTGTAAGGTCACAGCCGGTACATGCCAGGCACATGGTCTGTGACTCCCTGGTTGAGAGCCCGTACTTCCTGAGGATCTCCCGTGTCATGGTGGTGAGCTTCAGAAGCCGTTCGGGGCTCGGCCGGACCGCATGTTCAAGTGCTTCTTTTCTCAAAGGTGAGATGGAGATCGGGCGGAGGACGGCAATAACCCCCATCTGTGCGAGATACTCCACCCCATGCCGGACGCATTCGTCCGTCTCCCCAAGGCCGATAATGATATTCGTCGAGACGTGGTTTCTGCCGAAGACCTCGACTGCCTCACGCAACGACTCCAGGATAAACTTGAGATTGTGCCCCTTCCTCCCCCTGCAGATACGGTCGAAGATCTCCGGATCCATGGTCTCGACGCTGTATTTCACTTCGGTCACCCCCGCCTCCTTCAGCTTCCTGGAGGAATCTTTAGCAGGGTGGACCGCGACTCCGATGGGGACCCCGTAAGGCACGAGCGATTTGACAATATCTGCCACGCGATCAATCTCGTCATCCGGTGATGTTGCGATACCAGAGGTCAGGGCGATGACCTTCAGGGTGCCCTTCTCCCTGGCTCTCTCAACGATGGCCAGGATCTCCTCCTTTGTCTTTATCTTCCCCTTGGAGAGGGGGACCGAGCAGAACTGGCAGTTGTAGATGCAGCGTTCACTGACGGTGATGTAGACCTGGCCGGGGCAGTGAGCGACCACTTCCTCGATAATCCCTTCCGCCAGCTCCGTATTGTCCCGGGAGATCACGACATGATCGTCTTTCCGGGTCATCTTCAGGGGAGAGTCCCGGTTCACCTCCAGCCGGACGCGAAGACCTCCGGACGAGAAGAATACATTCTGGAGTCCCATCCCCGGCCCAGCCGTCGATGTCCTGGGGGGTGGCAGCAGCGACTCTTCGATAGCGATGGTCCCGACCGAGAGCAGCTCTGCTTTTATGGTCTCGTCCATGAGGATCATCCTGTCACCCACTCACTTCATACCGAACAGACGTGCTGCATTGCCGGAGAGAATACTTTCGAGCACATCCGGCTGGTAAGAGAACCGCTGGAACTCTGCAAGGCTCTGGGCGAGGGGCCGGACCGGGTACGAGGAGGCATAGAGGATTCGGTCCCCGAGGAAATGGTTGGCTGCATCGACCCATTCCCGGGCACCGGGAAATCCGGGGATGAACTGGAAGAAGTCCGGGATGACCCAGAGGTTCCCCAGCGGAGCATTGGCAATCATGACGCCGATCATCTCGCTCGTGTAAGGGAATGCGGCATGGACCACGACAATCTGGAGGGTAGGAAACGCGTTTGCAACCCGCTGGATGCGGTAGGGCTCGGCATACGAGATATCCAGCCCCTGCATCAGGCTGCAGGTGAGGTAGAGTACTCCACCGAGTTCATCACATTTCTCGTAGAGAGGATAATTCTTCGGGTCGTCAACATACCGGGCTGGAACCCACCACCCGGGATCGACCGCGATCCCTTTAAAACGCAGCTCCCCGAGCGTCCGTTCGATCTCCCTGACCCCTGCATCGACATCAGCCCCGTTGATGCCCGCAAGGGCGATCGGGAACCGTTCGGGATACCGGTCGCGGAGCTCGGCGATATCGTCGTTCAGGATCGTCCGGTGCCCTGCCTGCCGGCCGACGAGTATCCCCTTGTCAACCCCTGCTGCATCCATCTCATCCAGGAACAGTTCCCATGATTTCTGCGTCATGGAAGGGGTGCGTTCATACCCGCTTACCAACGGACTTCGCTTTACCGGAGGCCGGGCGCCAGGTTCCGATGCCAGGACCTGGGTCAGGCTTTTAAAAGGGGGTCGTACCCGTGCATCGATGATCACGCTCTCCTCTCCAATGGCCCGGAGGCCTCTGATCACTTTCTTTCCTGTCGGATGATAACTCCATGCATCTGGTAGTGCCCGGGATCTGTTCACCCGAGAAGGATACCCCTCGATGTTTCAGAAGATCGGACGACCTTCACCAGATATAAAAAAATAACATGATTCCTTCGAGGGCCACAGCATAAAAGATGAAAATGCCGGAGGCATTTTCATATAAAAAAGGGTATAGTGGCATTTCATCCACCATTTTTTCACGGCATCACATGATTTCATACCTCTTGACGCTCCTGGGGGTTGCGCCCTTGGCTTACCCCCGCCGCTGTGGCGTCCCCCAAGATGCGATAGGATGGTATCAACCGCATTATTCCTTCATTGTGAATTGCTCTATGCGATTTACCTTTTTTTCATCGATTTTTGGAACTGCAAACATGGAATATTTTTAGACGTAATGTAATCGCAGGATTGGTGGTAAAAAATAGTACTATACCCAAAAAAAATCCCAAAAAAAGAATTACTTTTTCACGGCACCAGCCAGTCTCTTTCCGACCTCGTCCCAGTTGACGATGTTCCAGAATGCTTCCACGAACTTGGCCCTGTCGTTCCGGTAGTCAAGGTAATATGCATGCTCCCACACATCCAGGACCATCAGGAGGGGGTACCCGGGAAATGTGTTCATGTTGTGTTTCTCAATCTGCATCATCAGCAGCCTTCCGCTCTCGTTGCAGTAACTGAGTGCCGCCCAGCCCGATCCCTCAACACTCGTTGCTGCGGTGGAGAACTCCCTCCTGAACCGGTCAAATCCACCGAACTCGGCATCGATCGCCTTTGCCAGGTCCCCTTTGGGCAGCCCTCCGCCCCCGTTTCCTGCCGGTGCCAGGTTCTTCCAGAACAGGGCATGGAGCCTGTTTCCCCCGATATGGAACGAGAGCTCCTTTGAGGTCGCCTTGACATCAAAATCGGTCTTCTCTTTGCGGGCCTTGTCGAATTTTTCTAAGAGGGCATTTGCCCCTGTCACATAGGCCTGGTGATGCTTCGTGTGATGCAGCGTCAGCTGATCTTCAGAAATATACGGTGCAAGTGACCGGTAGTCGTAGGGAAGTTTTGGAAGGGTGTACATTTTTTCCATGAATGTTTCTCTCCTCTGATAAATGACAGTGGAGGAGGTTATCCTATTTGTAGTATTGGATGGAGGAAAGGCATCCTCTGATTATCAGGATTCACGACCCGATCGTATGCACGATCGTGCCATTCTTGAAAATGGTGATCAGGCCGCCGCTCTGGGAGACGACAATCCCGATGGAGCTGGTCACCAGGGTGATACCAGCGATAGACGAGTGGCGTGATCCAAGCCCGTCCGGGACTTTCACCTGGCTCATGTCAACGGTAATGTACCGTCCGGCAGACTCGACAATCCCGTCTCCCGAGATGATGAATGCGCCATCGAGCTGGGCAAATTCCTTGATATTCCCCTTGATCCCGCTCTCGGTTATCTGCCGTTCTGCCTCATTATGACCCTGGAACGGGTTCAGGACAAACTGCCGGGAATTGGTCATCACCGCATCGGTATCTCCGACCACAAACGAGGTCCCGACTGCCTGCCCCTCTCTCCCCTCCCTGCCGATCTCCATTGCCACCTGGATGACCGATTCAACAACTTCCGGACTCACATCGGTCCCATCACAGATCGCTTCGAGTTCCCGTCGGGAAGGTATTTTTTCAGCGACAGTACCAGATTTTTGCGGATGAGGTTCAGGGGCACCAGTCTTCCCCGTCGTCGCAGCAATAGTCTCCCACTTCTCTGCCAGATCCAGGTAGAGGCCCCGTTTTTCGGGAGACTTCTCTGCCAGGGCACGGAACATCTGCGCACAGATATGGGCGCTTGCTGCGGCGGTGGTCAGGTCTCCCTTCCCTTTTGCCTCGTAATATATCTTCTCCTGCAGGGAGACTGCCTCCGGGATGTCAGCCGCCCGTGGATCTTCCCTTCTCTTCTGGAACAATCGCTGACCTATCACCAATGCTAAAATTACAATCACGGCTGTCGTGAGGATAATCAGATACAGCGGCTGTCCATATGGGGGAGGAGTTGAGACCGCAGGGAGTCCCGGAGGACCGGGATTTTCCGCTGTTATATCAACGGTGATCCCTTTGGAAATCGTCTGTCCATCCGATTGTGCAGCCGTGATAGTGATCGTGTAGATGCCTGCTGCAGCATACCGGTAGGTTGCGGGAAGGTCGGTCACATTCGTGACATTCCCCTCGTCCCAGTCAATCCTTACCGATGAGATGGTAACACCCGGTGATCCGGCATTGAGATTCCCGTTCACGGTCACGTTCATGCCATCGATCACCGGCTCAAGCAGGGTGAGTGCGGGTCCGTTGGCCGGACCAGGTTGATTGGTGGGGATACCCGGAATCGAAATAATCAACGGATCCCGGGTAGGGATCGCAACTGGTTCATCGATGGTAATAGTGGTGGCCCGGGTGGTATTCAGCCCATCTGACTGGAATGCCGTGATGGTGAGGGTATAGCTGCCGGGGCTGCGATAGGTGTGGGAATGAGGGAATTCGTGCTGTTCGGTTGTGGTGTTATCCCCCCAGTCCCATTGAATGCTTGTTATGGTGGCATTGACGGATCCCGGAATAGTAGTGCCTAAAATGGTGCTGGTAAGGTCCATGACTCTTGCCGGCATGAGCACGATCTGGGGAGGGGCGGAAAAATCCAGTGGCTGTGTGTCAGGAACACTGCCATTGGTGGTAACCGTTGTCAGGTCCTCTCCCTGAATGGCCTGAGTGGGAGAGGACGTCTGGGTCGTATTCGGGAGATCAGCGATATCTTCCACGACGGTTTCTGCAGCGATGGCAGATGGGATAACGATACCCGCAATACATAGTATCAAGGCGATCAGCTTCAGTCCTGAGTAAAAACGGGTTTCCTTGTGCATGGCTGCCCCAGGCCGTATCGTATAAGCTATCGTGGTGATTGTTCTTAAATTTCTGGAATGCTTCACCTGAATGAAGCCCTCATTGCGGTTCAGGGGATTAGGATGCCAGGGAGCAGGAAACAATTTATCATCCCACGATCATGGAACGTTACTTGGATCATGGACCTGTCAGAATATCTTGCGGCACACCCGGAAAAGTCAAGGGAGCTGAAGAGTGCCACGGGATGCAGATGTGAGAATTGCAGCCTGGAATATCCCCTCGCCCTTCTTGAAGTTCACACGATAGGTTCAACTCTTTCAGTGGAGACCCCCCATATCGATCTCCAGTACTATCTCCTCGTGCTCTGCCCATCATGCTCCCGTTCCTTTCGCTCCGGCAAGGTCGCCCTATCGTTGCAGAGGGACCTGGTCCGTCTGCGGAACCGTCAGGTCAGGAGAAGGATGAGGGCGATCCTCTCGTATCAACCGAAACCATATACCCCCTCCGTCGACTTTGATCCCGAAGTCATCTTTCGGGAGGTGGTCAGCAGCACCAGCCCTGGCCTGTGCCTGAATGGGGGGTAACTGTTTTTTGTGTTTTGTGGAAGAATAAAAATGAATCCACTATTAAGGAGAGGAATATTTTTCATCTCCCACTCCAAGGTTCACTCATTGGCAATTTGATACGTGCCAAGGGGAATTTTCATGGTTGATAGCATTAAAAAAAGATTCATTCTCCTCGTGCTCCTCACCGCGCTTGCTCTCTGCTGTTCACCGGCAATCGCAGAATCTGCAGGCACCCTCACTGTTACGGGTGATGATCTTGTTGATGAAGGAAAATACGAAGAAGCGATCAGCTATTATGATCAGGCTATCGCCCTCGAACCAAGGATGGCCATGGCCTGGACGGGGAAGGGGGTAGCGTTGAATGAACTGGGACGATATGCCGAAGCCAAGAGTGCCCTCGAAGAGGCCATAAAGCTCACCCCTAATTATGCGAAAGCATGGTATCAGAAAGGGATTGCACTCAATGGTCTCACCCAATATGAGGAAGCTATCGTTGCGTTTGATACCGCTCTCTCCGTGTATCCGGAATATGGGTATCTTGCATATTACGGAAAGGCAAACGCTCTTGCAGGCCTGGGCAAATACACCGATGCAATTCAGTGGTATGACAAAGCCCTTGGTCTTGAGTCCCGGTATGCTGAACCATGGACAAATAAGGGCAACGCCCATGCCGCACTCGGGGATTATCAGAATGCTCTCGCTGCGTATGAGAAGGCACTCTCAATAGAACCGAATTATCTCCCGGCCAAGAACGGACTGAATGCTGCTACTGCCAACCTTTCGGCAGGAATGCCAGCAACCCAAGGGGTACCGCAACAAACCGGTACCACCGCGATGGTCACGACTACTCCGATGGCCACGACTGTCGTTCAGACAACGATGCAGAGCACCACTCCCCAAACCACCCAGGGACTCGCTCTTCCACTATGGCTGACACTCCCGGGTATTGCCTTTGCAGTATACCTCTCAAAGCGAAGAACCTGATAGGCTTGCATGAACTCATGGTGGCGCTTAGTGAGCCACCTCACACTCTTTTTTGTGCCGGAGGCATCATCATATTAAAAAAAGGAATGGCTTTTCAGGAACATCAGAGGTTCCTGAGGTCCTCCTCCTTTTTTTAATGTTCAGGATTGATTTTCATTGTGCAGGGATACCCAGCGCCGATGATATCTCGGCAATAACCACCTTTTCGGGATCGCTGACGGCAACCCCGTGCTCCTTTGCCGCCTCGGCTACCTTGAGGCCGATCCCGAGAACCCAGTTCTTGTACGCCAGCGCCTCTTCGGGAGGGACCTTTGACAGCGCCGCTGCAGCCCTCCTGCAGGCTTCAATCGTGTTCGCCCGGTAGCCGGCCTGGTTCTGTTTGAGGGCGGCCTGCTGCTTCTTCATGAGCTCCTGCAGCCTCGGCTGCATCTCGGCCAGGAGGAGCCCGACCAGTGCACTCCCGCTCTTGGCTGCCAGCTTTGCAGGTTCCTGCATCGTTGCTTTTGTCTCACCCCATACCCCCATTACGTTGGGGGCGGCAACCATGATGGTCATCGAGATTGCATAGGGAAGACCAACAAGATTCTCCCATTCATCGCTGGAAAAGTTCTCCTTCAGTGCCATAGAGAATCTCCTGTATTTCATTGAACTTAAAGGATCTTTTTCATCCCGCAATAGGGGGAGAAAAATCCTTTTTGGGAGGAATTGCGTCATCCCGCATCCGCACACATGACATGGGTAAAAGCATTTTTATAGTTCTTCCTGTATAATGCACCAGCTGCCAGGAGGTTGGACCGATGGCAACAGACCCGGTCTGCTATATGGTCGTCAATGAGGATGAAACGGAATGGAGAATCCATTACAAGGGGCAGGAGTTCTATTTCTGCTCTGATTTCTGCAGGAAGAAATTTGAACAGAATCCCGGCCGTTATGCAAAACTTGCCCGATCAATGGATATCGGGCCGGATATCAGTTGTTAACCTGCCCTTATTTTTTCTCTGGATCATCAGGCCTTCCTGTTCAATTCTGTACCTTTGACTCCCCAGGGACTACGGAATCCGCATTCCCAACCTTAAAGTCTCCTCCAGTACATCCCCTTCTTATATCCTGGAGAGGCGATGTTCGAAAAGTGTGACCTGTCGAAAAAGATCGATGATAAAACATTTGAAAAGGAGATAAAACCCCTCCAGGTTGAGATCGGGGTCCTCACGCGAGCACTGTGGGAACACCGGGTGCCGATCATCATCGTTGTTGAAGGCTGGAATGCATCCGGGATCACGATGGTGATCAGCGAGCTGATCCAGCACATCGATCCCCGCGGGTTCTCCCTGCATTCAGTCGGGTCGCCAAACGACGAGGAACGGGCTCGTCCGCTCTTGTGGCGGTTCTTTACCAGGATCCCGGCGAAAGGCAGGATAGCGATCTTTGCACGGAGCTGGTACTCCCGGTCCCTTGCCGAGCAGGTATCCGGAATCGACTGGAAATCAGCGGTACGGTTCTCGATTGACACCCTCAACAGTTTTGAGCGGCAACTCGCTGACGATGGCGCTGTCATCATCAAGTTCTTCCTTCATATCAGCAAGGAGGAGCAGAAGCGGCGGCTCGATGAACGGGAGGGAAACCTTCTCACCTCCTGGATGATCACCAAAGGCGACTGGGATTTTCACCATCATTACGACAGCTATCTGCCGGTCATTGAACTGTTTATCGAGGGAACCGATAAGTCCTATGCCCCCTGGACCATTGTCGAAGCGACCGACAGCAACCACACCTGCCTGAAGGTCTACTCAACCATCGTCAAACGTCTGAGGAAGCATCTCGACCGGATCGAAATAAATGGAAAGCCGGAAGGGAAGAACAACGCAAAGAACGGTATCATAAAACCCCCGAAAACGACGGTGAAAAGACAGTCTGCCCCTCAGGTTGAGTATTCACGGCCGGAATATGAGAAGCACCTCGTCAGGTGCCAGGAAAAAGTCAGGGACATCCAGTACCTCCTCTATAAGCGGAGGATCCCTCTCATTATCGTATACGAGGGCTGGGATGCAGCAGGGAAGGGGGGGAACATCATGCGGCTCGTCCGTCTGATGAATCCCCGTGGCTATGATGTCGTGTCGATCTCCCGGCCTGACCAGACCGAGCTCGATCATCATTACCTCTGGCGTTTCTACCAGCGCTTCCCGAAAGCCGGGCATATCACCATCTTTGACCGGAGCTGGTATGGGCGTCTCATGGTCGAACGGGTGGAAGGATTCTGTACAGCTTCCGAGTGGAGAAGGGCCTACCGGGAGATCAATGAGATGGAGCAGGCATATGTGGGGAGCGGGGGAGGACTGATCAAGTTCTGGCTTGAGGTGAGCAAAGATGAACAGCTCGAACGGTTCCAGGACCGTCAGAATGATCCGCTGAAAGAGTGGAAGATCACGGATGAGGACTGGAGGAACAGGACAAAATGGAACGAATACGAGGAGGCAGTAGACGAGATGCTCGGACGGACGAGCACAGCGGAAGCTCCCTGGACGATTGTCGAGTCAGATGACAAATATTATGCCCGGTTAAAGACCCTCCAGACCGTGATCGAATACGGGAAGCAGCTGTTCAGGTGAATAGGGGGTCAGGGACATCGTGCAGACCACGATTCACCTGGATTTCACACCGGTTGCCTTGAAGAAGGTATAGGCAAATGATCCATCCTTCTCTGTGGTCCGGTAGAGATCCCGAATTCCTCTTTCCCAGGAATCTGCATCGATAAGGTCGGCAGCAAGAGCCTGGTCCCTCACTCCCTTGACCATAGAGATGAAGATGTTCCTCACTCCTTCGATATACTCCGGCCGGCTTGAGTCGGCATACACCTGCCGTGGTGATACCGCTACCCTCGAAAATCCCGCGTCGTTCAGGAGGTGCCAGAGCTCCCTCCCGATCATCGCATTCCCTCCCATCTGCCGCTGGAGTTCGACAAGGCATTCTATCACCCGGAGGGCATGCGGGCTTTGAGGATCCATGGTCCCCCTCAATCACGGTAATCGTCCCTCCTGCCTTGAGCAGATTTTTCATCTCTTTCAGGGCACGGGGTGGATCAGGGAGGTGCTCGAGGAGGAAACAGAGAAAGATGTGATCAAAGGACGCAGGGGGGAAAGGGAGATGATAGATATCCCCCTGCTGGAAAACCACATTTTCTATGTGTTCTTCCCTGATACGCCGCTCGGCACGACGAAGGGATTCTGATGAGATATCCACGGAGACAAACTGGGCGCCGGGACTGTTCTTGGCGAGGATCACGGTCTGCCCACCGACACCGCATGCTGCCTCAAGCACGCTGCTCCCCGGCAGGTAGCGGGTATCCCAATGGAGCAGATCCGCAAGTCTTGTTGCCTGGTAGTGCAGCCGTTCGGCTTCCGTGTCAGAATGCCCATGGACATAAGGGTGGATATTGCGTTCCATACAAGAAAGATGGGCGTCTATAAGTTTACGCTTATATTGTCCTTAACTACCTTGCTGTCACTATGAAGCCAAGCTTCTCTGGATTATCATTTGCCAGATAATATGGTGGTAATGGTATTTTTACCTGCTCTCCGGGAGCTATACTAGCCGAACCACCATAACTTCTCTTATTACCATTCTCGGTCCATTTTAATGAAGCCCCTGTAATTGGAACTGAGCCATCATTCTTTAGGATAATGCCATGCTCATACTTTCCTTCAACTAATTCAACATATTCTGTAAAGCTAAACTTTGCAGAACTTGCTGTTGAGGATGGTTTTGATATAGTTGTTGTCGGTGCTGTAGTTGCAATCTTAACGTCAACTTGGGTCGGAGTGGATGGCATTGCTGTCGTCATGGGGGTTGCGGCCGGAGTTCCAGCCGGTTGTGTCGTGCAGCCGCTCAGTATGAGCATTCCTGCAAGCAGAAAAAGGACACCTGCTGATAAGAGGGGCTTATGTTTTTTCCGTGAATCAGGTATCATGCAGTATTGTGTTACTCCCGGGTATATTAAAAACAGATGAGATATTTGCTTTGTAGAAATCATTTTTTCGAAGAAGAATTCGCATTAATAGACCACAAGATCTAAGATACGGTGTCTCCTTACCTTGTTATGCTAAAACGAGAAAGGAGATGAAATAATTTCAACAAACCGGTATGTCAGGTTTGTTGAATTATCATCCGATCAGGGACTCAAGAAACCACTCTATTCATCGAAATATTCTAAAAAGACCTATACACAACACCAATTACTCCTTCTTTTACTCCTGAAGGAATACCTAACTGACAATTATTAGGAGAATCTCTCAAGGCCAGGAAATATCGGCTCCAGGTCAAGGAGATTAAAATGAAGGTGATTCTCTATAATCTCTCACGAGTGATGGCTTTGCGTGTTCCTCATCATTCTGATTGAGGAATTCATCAAAGCCACCTATATAGCCCTTAGTCCGTCATTACGGACACTATGAAGCCGAGCTTCTCTGGATCATCATATACCCCAACATATGGTGGTAATGTTATTTTTAGCTGTTCTCCGGGAGCTATAACGACCATACCAGCATAATTTCTCTCATTGCCATTCTTGGTTATCCATTTCAATGAAACACCCGTAATTGAATCTGGGCCATCATTTTTAGGATAATACCATGCTCATATTGCCCTCCAACGAATTCAACATATTCTGTAAAGCTAAACTTTGCAGAACTTGCTGTTGAGGATGGTTTTGATGTAGTTGTTGTCGGTGCTGTAGTTGCAATCTTAACGTCAACTTGGGTCGGAGTGGATGGCATTGCTGTCGTCATGGGGGTTGCGGCCGGAGTTCCAGCCGGTTGTGTCGTGCAGCCGCTCAGTATGAGCATTCCTGCAAGCAAAAAAAGGACACCTGCTGATAAGAGGGGCTTATGTTTTTTCCGTGGAATCAGGTATCATGCAATATTGTGTTACTCCCGGGTATATTAAAAACAGATGAGATATTGCGTTCATTTTCTTACAGCCGTTCGGCTTCCGTGTCAGAATGCCCATGGACATAGGGATGCGGGTGGGGTACCATGATCACCGGGCCCTCCTCATGAGTGGGGTATTGCAGGGTTTATCCTGCAGGAATGATGAATCTGACGGAAGAAAGGGTACCATGAACAACCAGTCCATGATGTATTGAAATCAACCCGGATCGGTACACCGGCAACGGAAAAGAATTGAGATGCCGGCATTTTCTCGCGTCGAAAGAATACCGTAAAAAAGAGGGGGTTCAGCCTTATTCCACGAGGACGTTCAGGACAAACGTATCTTCACTTCCGGTCACATTCTCCAAGGGTCGCTTGTAGATCGCTGAAAACTTCTGTTGCCCTGCAGCGGTGCCCGAAAGGATCCAGTAGTGGGTTCCGGGAACTCCGACCATTCCCTGGGATGAAGGACCTGGCTCATTGTAATCGTCAACGATGGTCAGACCTGATGTTACCGTCGCATTCCATGAATAGCCGGTACTCAAATTCTCGGTTAGCCTTATGATCAGTCCTCCACTTCCGAGCGGGATCGTTGCAGTGGTGTTGTTGGCTGTCTCGTTGTACACGTCAAAGTCGGTCATATTGATCGGAACGGTTGTGGTCGGTACCGCTGTGGTCGGCATTGGTGTTACAGTCGGTGTTGCCGTGGGGGTGCCGGCTGGCTGAGTCGTGCAGCCGCTCAGTATGAGCATTGCTGCAAGCAGCACGAAGACCGATACGATACCTATCGATGTGTGTCTCTTCCAGGGTTCAGGTGTCATGCAGTATCGTATCTCTTTCTGGTATATAAATAGAAATGACTGAATTTTGAGATCCACCTGGGGATCTGGATCAGCAATCTCCAGCAGAAATTGGTAGTGATCAGGATTCCGGTGCCTGGTATCCCCGATAGGTCTGTGCCATCTCCCGGAGCCTTTTATCGACACGGTAGTTGACAGTTCCCTGTTCAAAGGTCCCGTCAGGCAGTCGTTTCCCTGCTTTCATTCCGGTGAGAACCTCGATGCCCTCGTCGATGGTCGTGACCGGGTAGATCGTGAACTTCCCTGCTTTTGCCGCCTCCACAATCTCCTCTTTCAGCATCAGGTTCTGGACATTGCTTGCGGGTATCATGGCACCCTGGTTCCCGGAGAGCCCTTTGGCCTTGCAGACCTCGAAGAATCCCTCCAGTTTCTCGTTGACCCCCCCTATCGCCTGGACCTCCCCTCTCTGGTTCACCGACCCGGTGACCGCAATGTTCTGTTTGAGGGGAAGTTCAGAGAGGGCCGAGAGGATGGCATACAACTCGGTACTGGATGCACTGTCCCCGTCAACCCCTTCATAGCTCTGTTCGAACACAAGCCGGGCGTTGAGACTCAGTGGCTTGTCCTGGGCAAACTTGTTTGCGAGATACCCTGACAAGATCAGCACTCCCTTGGTATGGCTCGGGCCACCCATGCTCGCTTCACGCTCGATATCCATGATGCCCCCCTTCCCAATCCCGATACTTGCCGTGACCCTGGATGGCCTTCCGAACTCGATGTCACCAAGACTTATGACAGAAAGCCCGTTCACCTGCCCCACTTGCTCCCCTTCTGTGTCGATCAGGAAGACACCGCGGGTGATGTATTCCCGGATTTTTTCCTGGATCAGGCTCGACCGGTAGGTCCTCTCGTCGATTGCCTTTGTAATATGCCGTGCTTCGACCATCCCCTCCTCTTCAAGGGTTGCATAATAACTTGCCTCCCGGAGGACATCTGAAATCAGCGAAAAGCGGGTGGTGAGTTTCTTTTTGTCATCGGCAAGACGGGACCCATATTCAATAATCTTGGCCATGGCTGATCGGTCAAGGTGTCTGAGGTTATATTTTTCGCAGATGGTACAGACGAAAGACGAGTATTTTCGCACATTATCCTCATTCCTTTCCATGGCGAAGTCAAAATCGGCCTTAACTTTGAAGAGCTCGGAGAAATCGGGATCTTGCGTATAGAGGATCTGGTTGATGATCGGGGTGCCGATCAGGACGACCTTCAGGTCAAGGGAGATGGATTCAGGCTTGATGCTCTTCGTTGCGATGAATCCCATCCGTTCCGCTGGCTCTTCTATGGTGATCGTCCCTGTCTTGAGGGCGGACTTGAGCCCGTCCCATACAAACGGATTTCTGAAGAGATCTTCCACGGGCAGCACCAGGAATCCTCCGTTGGCCTTGTGGATCGAGCCCGGCCGGATCATCGTGAAATCCGTTGTTACCACCCCATACTGGAATTCCCTCTCGACTTTTCCGAAGAGGTTCGAGTAGGTGGGGTTCTGCTCGAACACTATCGGGGCCCCGCTGCTCTCCGAGTTATCTACAATGACGTTCACTTCGTATTTCCGGAACGCAAGCTCTTTTAACAGCGGATTTGGGATCGGGGAAGGCTGCTGGGGCTGGACCTCTTCCATGAACTGAGGGAGGTTCCCGACCATGTCCACCTGTACCGCATCAATAAAAGCATTCACTTCAGGGACATGAGCATACTTATCCTTGAGCGAGGCTACCCGGTGGCCCATGGCCCCGAGTGCCACATCACGGTTGAGCTGATCAACCGTTTCCATCCCTTTCTGGTCGAGTTCGCGAAGCTTCCGGAACGTGTTTCGCATATCGACCGTGAGTTCCTCCCGCTTCTTCTGGTACTCGCGCTGTTCCTCGTCCGGCAGGGCAAGGAATTGTTCCTGTTCCAGGGGAGTCCCCTCCTTGAGAGGAATCGTCAGCAGCCCCTGGGGCCCGGGCTGGATGACAAAATTCTTCTCCCTGGCACTGGCATCGATCTGGGCAAAGAGCTTGGCCTTCTCGTCTTCGAGAGACTGGAGCGCCGTATTCCGACGGTTTACATAATCTTCGCTCTCAAAACTTTTCGGGATGACCCGTTTTGCTTCGGCGATGAAAGCAGCCATATCATTCCGGAATTCGATCCCCATCCCTGGAGGAAGCCTGATGGAGTTCGGCTCATACGGATTCTGGAAATTATTCACGTAGATCCAGTCATTCCCCTTAGCCCGGGTCCTGGAAATTTCATCGAGGAATTTTTCCACGGCAACTTTTCGTCCTGTACCATGGACCCCTGACACATAGATGTTGAATCCACTCTCCTTGATATTCAGACCGAACGTGAGTGCTTTCAGAGCCCTCTCCTGGCCGATTATTCCCTCAAGGGGTTTCAGTTCTGCGGTACTTTTGCACTCCACAAGCGTGGAATCATAGCTATTTCGTAGCTCTTCTGGGGAGAGTGGCCTGATCATATTAGCACCAGATAAGGGAGCGATATACCTCTCCCCTTATTAGTCTATGGGAATGTGGTGGAATTTGAAATAATACCTTTCAGGTCTGAAGTTTCAAAAATCCTCCTGCTCTCCTTTGTCACCATCCGGCAGAGTGATCCCCGGTTCAGGAAACCTCTTCCATTTCAAGGTAGTGTGAAAAGTACACAACGATCTCCCCGCACAATAGCTCCCGCCGGTGGGAATACAGGATTTCAACGGGAAGAGGGAAAAACTATGGACTAAGCGTTTCTGACATCATGGGATTATTCGATGGAGAAAGATTACGCACCAGAATACCGGGGCATCTCCTCATGAGAGAGTATGACAGGGAGCTTTTTGTTCTTCTCAATAGTTCTCCTGTCTGAACATGGCAAAGGCGGATAAAGGATATTTTCCGCCCGTCCGGGATACGTGCTGGTTCCGAACGGGCGGTTGTGATTGTATCAGGGCAGGACTACATGCAACATGACAGCAAACCATGCGATAAGCATGGAGGTCGTTG
>Ga0209201_1002353_pt1 | contig 18788 bp, 13 predicted proteins | sample AD_UKC055_MetaG_FD_184411 | JGI IMG/M metagenome (GOLD analysis project Ga0209201, IMG submission 184411) | Active sludge microbial communities of municipal wastewater-treating anaerobic digesters from USA - AD_UKC055_MetaG (SPAdes) (version 2) | ecosystem: Engineered > Bioreactor > Anaerobic >...
TCATAAACCAAAAGTTTAATTAATTATGCGCTAATATACGATTGTGCTTCGAGCACGTAAAGCGCTTCGGACACGGACTGGATTTTTATTCGTCTGTGTGTCAATCGAAAGTTTTCATGTAAATTTGTATTTTCGATTGAATGAACTGAACCATTGATTTATCCTGAAAATTTCGAAAAGAAGATTGGTTTTACCGAGATTAGGGTGCTCATCGAAAATGAGTGTATCAGCAGTATGGGCAGAGATGAAGTAAAAAGCATGGAATTCGAGACCGACTGCGGACAAATCGAAATGCTTTTGAAGCAAGTTGGTGAGATGATGCTGATACTCCAATACGAGGATTATTTCCCTTCTCAGGATTTTTTTGATTTACGATCGGAGTTGATACGTATAAAGCCGGAAGGAACCTATATTTTGATGGAGGTTTTACCCGACCTGCGTTCTTCGGTGTTCACTCTTCAGCAGATTTTAGATTTTTTTACTCGAACAAAAGAAGGAACTTATCCCTATTTGAGAAAACTGAGTAGTAAAGTTGTACTCGAAAAATCCATTCATCAAAAATTGAATCTTTTGCTCACCGAGAAAGGTGAATTGCGCGATGATGCCTCAGAAAAACTAATGAAAATAAGACAACAAATAAGGCAAAAGGAAAATCTGGCCGTTCAACGGATACACGAAATCCTTGTCGAAGCCAAAAAAAGCAAACTTCTTCCTTCCGATACCGAAATCACTATTCGTAACAGCCGTATGGTATTACCCATCCCTTCTTCGGGAAAAAGGCAATTGCATGGTTTTGTGCACGACGTTTCGGCAAGCGGGCAAACTATCTTTGTCGAACCCGAGGAAGTTTTCGAAATCAATAACGATATTATCGAGTTGAAAGCTTCCGAAAAAAAGGAAATCATCGCCATTTTGACTGCCTTTGCCGATTTTTTGCGTCCTCATCTCGATGATTTAATAGAAGCATATACATTTATGGGAGTTATTGATTTTAACAGGGCCAAAGCCCGTTTCTCGATTTCTATCCATTCCTCTATTCCCAAGCTCCAACCTTATTCATTGATACAGTGGCTCGGAGCTTATCATCCTTTGCTTCTACTTAAGAATCATGCTCAAAAAAAACCAGTAGTTCCTATGGACCTTATCCTGAATGAGGACCAGCGGATTCTTATCATTTCGGGCCCTAATGCAGGCGGAAAATCGGTATGTCTTCGGACGGCGGGCTTACTTCAATATATGCTTCAGTGCGGCATTCCCATACCCGTAAAAGAAACTTCAACAGCAGGAATTTTTTGGGATATCTTCCTCGACATCGGAGACGAACAATCCATCGAAAATGATCTCAGCAGCTATAGCTCTCATTTATTGAATATGAAGTTTTTCCTTAAAAATGCTACTTCACAAACTCTATTCTTGATTGATGAAATGGGCGAAGGGACTGAACCCCGAGTAGGAGGGGCCATTGCCGAAGCCATATTGGAAAAACTCAGCCAGCAAAAGGCTTTTGGCGTTATTACCACACATTATTCCAATTTGAAATCGCTTGAAGGGAAAGTTGAAGGCATAGTCAACGGCGCAATGCTTTTCGACATTCATAGAATGCAACCTCTTTATCGATTACAGATTGGCAAACCGGGTTCCTCGTTCGCCTTCGAGATTGCCCATATTCTGGGGTTTCCTGAAGAAGTCATGCAATTGGCAGCCGAAAAGACCGGAGAAACTCAGCTTTCATTCGATCATCAGATTTTACGAATAGAAGATGAGAAAAATCAACTCGAACAAAAGAAAGCCGAACTTCAACTTGCCGATGAATTACTGACTCGAGCCCTTAAACGTTATCAGGATTTGTATAATCAATTAGACCAGTCGAAAAAGGAAATCCTTAAAAAAGCCAGAGAAGAAGCCGCAGAACTAATTAGACAATCGAACCGTTTAATAGAGAAAACCATCGAGGAAATTAAAAAATCGGACGCCGAAAGGAAAACTACGCAAAAATTAAGAGAAACACTCAAAGAATTCCAGAAAGTTCTGGAAGAAGAATCAAAAGAACTTGAGCCTCGACCTATCCATCTTGTTAAACAAGAAATAAATGACAATAAAGAATCTACGAATGAAACAAAGCCATTACAAGTCGGTGATTGGGTACGCATCAAAAACCTGGATGCCTCGGGGGAACTCTTTTCGTTGAATGGTCAGGATGCTGTTGTAATTATTAATTCAGTAAAACTCAATATCCGTGCCGATCGTCTTGAACCTGCTTCGAAACCAGTTTTCGAAAAAAAGATACGTGGCCATCTGTTGGAAGATATCAACCAAAAACTGCAAGACTTTCGATTGACCATCGATGTTAGAGGGAATCGTGCCGAAGACGCTTTGGCTCAGGTGAATCATTATATTGATGAAGCCGTGCTTCTCGGAATCAAAGAAATTAGAATATTGCATGGCAAGGGCAATGGGATATTAAGAAATATCATCCGGGAACATCTAAACCAACATCAGTCGGTATCTGCTTTTTCTGACGAAACACCCGAAAAAGGCGGCAGTGGAATTACCCTGGTGAAAATTAAATAAACTGCTCTTTTTGAAATTAGAAGAATGTTCTTTATCAAATTTTTATTTCAGGATATTTGTATCTGTGACTAATATAGAACCTCTTGATCCATATCAGCGGTTGAAATTGGACTTTTTTTGCAGCTCTTGATTCCCATACCATATATCTATTTATGAATTACCACTGTGCGAATCTTATATAACTTTGTCGTTTCTAATAAGCTTCAATAATTTTCAAGAGTTAGGAAGTCACATAATAAATAGAAAGAAAGAACTTTATTTTTCGGGGAATGAAACAAGCAGTGGCATTGGTATTATCGAGCGGAGGAGCAAGAGGATTGGCTCATATAGGAGTCATAGAGGAACTCGAGCAGGCAGGTTTTGAGATAAAGTCGGTTGCGGGCACTTCGATGGGTGCACTGGTGGGGGGAATTTTTGCCACGGGCAAACTTAAAGAATGTACAGAATGGATTTGTTCGCTCGATAAAAAATCGGTTTTGAGTATGTTCGACTTTACGATAAGCTCGACGGGACTGGTAAAAGGTCAAAAAGTCCTCGACCAAATTCAGCAAAGGATTCCCGATTTGCCCATAGAAGATTTACTGGTACATTTTTGTGCTGTGGCCACCGATATTAAAAATCAAAAAGAAAATGTTTTTGAGAAAGGAAGCCTTTTTGAAGCCATTAGAGCTTCCATTTCCATTCCGGGTGTGTTTATCCCTTACAAATCGGATGGGAAAATACTTGTGGATGGTGGAGTTGTTAATCCTTTGCCGCTAAACCATGTGAAACGACCCGAGAATTCGATTCTGGTTGCCGTTGATGTAAACGCTGCGCATGCTTTACATCATTCGAAGCGGAAAAAAATTCGAGAAAGCCAAAATAATCATGAACTGAAATTTCTTGAACTTTTAAGAACAAAATCGAAAAATCTCAAACTTCAAAAAAATGAAGAAGAACAATATAATTATTATCAATTACTTACCCTTTCGGCTCAGATGATGCTTCAGAGAATTACCAATCTAACTCTGGCGATTTATCCTCCCGATATGCTTATTCGGATCCCAATGGATTCATTTGGAACCTTTCATTTCTACAAGGCAAAAGAAATTATTGAATCAGGAAGAAATGCCGCAAAAAAGGCCTTGGAAGAATACAGAAAGAATCACTGCTGACCGACAAAAAAATCGAATAAAAAGAAGATGGGTCAAAACCGAAATCTTGTCTTCCACAGATGTAAGTTTATGTGGCTAATTCAAAATAGCCTCCTTAGCTAAAGATTGAATAAAAAATCTCAGAACTACTGATTTGCTTTTAATTAGAGTCTGTCTATAAACTGAAAATTGTTAATAACTTTTTGATAATTAATCAATTAAAACTGCTATTGGTATTATTTTTTATTGTAAATTTATAGAAAATTATTGATAAATAATGCCATGCGTTTATTTGAAGATTTTAAGATTTTATTCGTTTTACCCTGTAAAGGTAAAGAGTAAATGCGGACTTACTCCACAATACGAGAAGCTTCAACAATTCCACGATAATTACCACGATAAGAACTTCCAAATAGTCGCTTTCCCAGTCAATAACTTCTTAAATCAAGAATCTGGAACCGAAAGTGAGATTAGGAATTTTTGTACTACTAATAATGATGGTGTAATTTTACGATGATGTGGAGGATTTTGATCAAAGGGAGAGAACATGCATTCAATCTATTGCTGGTTGAATGGTAAATCAGACAATGGGGTCATGGATTTGGAAGCAAAATAGAATTTTAAGAAATGCCTTATCGATGAAAATGGCCGTTTATTAAAGATGTTGCCGCCATATACTTCGCCTCTCGATGACTAAATCATTCGATGGATTACTAACGCTGCTGAATAAGAAATATAGGATGACGTCATACCATTGGCGATAGAAGGTGGTGTTTTTTAACTTAAGGTCGTCAGTATTTGGATAATTTGCCAAACAGAAATCTTACTTTGAGAGAAAGATTTAATTTAGCGTCATCAATTTTACTTGTGAAAATAAGTTTTAAATAATGCAGGCTCAAATAATCTTTCTATAAATCGTAAAAACCATAGTTCTATGTTAAAATCACAGATTTATTCCAGTCGTCGCAAGGCTTTGCGTGAATTGATGGGGAATGGGATAGCATTCCTTCCGGGCAATACTGAAGCACCAATAAATTATCCCGCCAATACGTATCATTTCAGGCAGGATAGTAACTTCCTCTATTTTTTTGGCTTGAATCAGGCCGACCTTGTGGGGATGATCGATCTCGACAAAGGAATAGATATTCTTTTTGGCGATGAACCCAGTATTGACGATATTATATGGATGGGGACCCAGCCTTCGATGAAGGAAAGAGCTTCTCTGGTAGATGTTTCTGATACACGCTCTCTGAGCCAATTGTCTACATATCTATCGGATGCTATACGAGCAGGAAGGAAAATTCATTATGTTCCTCCTTATCGTGCCGAGACTGCTCACTGGATTTCCGTTCTATTGGGCATCAAACCAATGTTCCTAAAGTCTTATGCTTCATTGGAGCTAACGAAGGCTATCATCCAACTGCGCGAAATAAAGAAAGAAGAAGAGATTGAAGAAATCGAAAAGATGATAGGCGTTGCCCGCTTGATGCATACGACGGCTATGCGCATGGCCAAGCCTGGCATCATCGAAAGGCAGATCTTTGGGAGAATGGAAGGCATTGCTTTCGAGAATGCTAATGGGACGAGCTTTCCTACCATTTTATCCATCAATGGACAAACGCTTCATAATCATTATTACGGCAATGTTCTTACCGAAGGTCGCTTGATTGTTTCCGATGCCGGATGTGAATCGGAAGATGGTTATTGCAGTGATATTACCCGTTCTACTCCAGTTGGTGGAAAGTTCAACAGCCGACAAAAGGAGATTTATGAGATTGTGTTGAATGCTAATTTAAAAGCCATAGAAACAGCAAAACCCAATATTTTTTACCGTGATGTTCATTGGGAAGCATCTCGAATCATTGCAGCAGGCCTAAAGGAATTGGGTTTGATGAAAGGAGATGTGGATGAGGCCGTAGCAACTGGTGCTCATGCTTTGTTTTTTCCGCATGGCCTTGGTCATCAGATGGGTCTCGATGTACATGACATGGAAGGTTTAGGAGAAGACCTGGTGGGATACGATGCGGAGATTAGCCGTAGCATTCAATTTGGATTGGGTTTACTACGAATGGCAAAACGTTTGAAACCTGGCCATATAGTTACCGATGAGCCTGGAATTTACTTTATTCCAGCACTCATTCAGCAATGGAAGGCTCAAAATAAGTTCGACGAATTTATTGACTACCAAAAGGTTGAAACTTATCTCGATTTTGGAGGCATTCGCATTGAAGACGATATCTTAATTACCGAAAATGGTTGTCGGGTTTTAGGCCCTTTCATTCCCAAGACGGTAAAAGAAGTGGAAGAAGAGGCAGCAAAATCGTTTTGAGAGACATAGAACGAATAGGATTTTAGGAGCTTACGATTTTTTCATCATAGGGTAAAATTAAAAAGCCTTGGATAGCGCCAATAAACTCCATTAATATTTCATGTTTCTTTTGTCGATTACAATCCACAAAAAAATCTTTATGAATCGGAATATGAGTATTCCGAGGGCGTAGTGATAAAATAAAAACGCACACTAAATACTCTCATCAGAGCACTCAATTGCCAAAAGTCAGATTTGTTGAGTTAAAGAAGAAAGAATGTGGGGATAAATCAGTTTGGAATATCTTTGCCTTGAAATCGTATATTAAAAAATCGAATGTATTTCAGGGATATTCCGGGAATGGATGTGCTCAAGGGAAAGCTCATCGAAAGTGTAAACAATAAACGTATAAGCCATACCCAACTTTTCTTCGGGCCTGAAGGTTCGGCAAGTCTGGGACTGGCCATAGCTTATGGCAGATATATTCAATGCAGGCAACCTATCCACAATGACGCATGCGGCAAATGCCCCTCCTGTTTGAAATACAATAAATTACAGCATCCCGATTTGCATTTTATCTTTCCGGTAGCCAAAAAGGGCAAATCATCCGATACAGAAGAAGATGAAATCGTCGGGAAAACTGGAGATGAGCCTTCAAGCCTGGATTTTATGAGGGAATGGAGAGAATTTATCCTCTCCAACAAGGCACTTGTAAGTTATAAGGAATGGCTCGATTTTGCAGGCTTAGGAAAGCGTGCACTGATTTATACACGTGATACAAGGGAGATATTCAAACGGCTTAATTACAAGAGTTACGAATCAGAATACAAGATATTGATTATCTGGTATCCCGAGAAATTTTTTCACTCTGCTTCTCACCGCCTGCTCAAGGCACTCGAAGAGCCTCCCGAGAAAACAGTTTTTATTTTGGTTTCCGAGAATAAAGATGAAATCCTTCCCACTATTCTTTCGCGCTGTCAGTCCACTTTTGTCCCTCCATTTACTCAGAATGAGCTCAAACAGGCGTTGCAGAGCAATCTTCATCTACCCGAAGACCAAGCCCTGCATTATGCCTCGGTGGCAGATGGCAACTTCATAGTCGCACGGCAGCTTGCCAACGAAAACAGCGATTTCCATAACTATTTCGATTTTTTCGCCAATTGGTTCCGCTATTGCTACAATCTCAAATACAAACCTAAAAAATCGGAAGCAAAAAAAGCTCCTTATTTCGTAGATGCCTTAAAAATCTTCGAATCCTTGGGCCAAGAGGGGCAAAAACAATTTCTGCGCTTTGGAATTCAATTGTTACGCAATAGCTTGTTCTTTAGCATGGATACCAGTCAACTCGTCAAACTCGAGGGTGAGGAACAATTGTTTGCCCGTAATTTTTCGCCTTTCATTCATTCTCGAAACATTGCTTTATACTCCGATGCTTTTGGAAAAGCCATCATGGCTCTTGAACGAAACAGCAGTCCAAATATGGTTTTTACCAATCTCACTATGAGCATTCATCAGCTCATAACTTTGGCAAAGGCAAAATCGGTGAGTTAGTTTTATGTAATTTTGTAAAATATTTCTTTGCGCCTTCAAATGTGTAAATCTATTTTTTGAAATGATTTCGTAATAGCCTTGTTTGCCGATGACTAAAAAAATTGATATAAACAATCCATTATTTTCGAGAGGTTGCACTTGCCTTCCAACCTATGCCGAGCAAAACGTTTATTCTAATGGTTGCGCAAAGTTTTCGACCGACGATTATCTTTCCGAAATACCCCCTTCGGGATATGAAACAGATTTCGAATTTGCCGAGATTCGCTTGAAAAATAATCACAAAGAATTTATGCATGTTCCATCCGAACTAAAGCTTCATCAGGGCGATATAGTGGTGGTAGATGGCAATCCTGGCCATGATATCGGAATAATTAGTCTTACAGGCCATACGGCTCGTCTGCAGATGAAAGCTAAAAATATAGATCCTGAACGTACGGAATTGAAAAAAGTATTTCGTTTGGCCAGGCCGGCCGATATCGAGAAATGGATAGCAGTGAGCTCACGTGAAGATAAAACTATGTTACAGACACGAGGCATAGTCGAGGATCTGAATCTCTCGATGAAGGTAAATGATGTAGAATATCAGGGTGATGGGAGTAAAGCCATATTTTATTATACAGCCGATGATAGAGTCGATTTCCGTGAACTCATAAAAATTCTTGCCGATCGTTTCAAGATTAGGGTAGAAATGCGCCAGATAGGTATAAGGCAGGAAGCCAGCAAAGTGGGTGGCATTGGCCCTTGTGGCCGTGAACTTTGCTGCTCTATCTGGATAAATCGTTTCCATACCGTGTCAACCCAGGCGGCTAAAATTCAACAACTTGCACCCAATCCTCAAAAACTTACTGGCCAGTGTGGAAAGCTCAAATGCTGCCTGAATTATGAATATGAGGCTTATATGGATGCCTTGAAGGAATTTCCCGATATGGAACTCGTTCTGAAAACCCAAAAAGGTGAGGCTGTTTGCCAGAAAATCGATGTCTTTAAAAAACTAATGTGGTATGCTTACGTGAAAGACCCCAATAACTTCCTCGCCATACCCCTCGACAAAGTAAACGAAATAGAAGAAATGAATCTCTCGGGAAAAAATCCAGAAAATCTCGAAGATTATGCATTGGCCGAAGAACCAAAATCCTTCTACGAACAAGCCAGAGATTATGACCTCCTCGATGAATCTGGTATGGATGAATAATATTTAATAAGACAACCCCCCAGATGAGAATTTATTCATTTTTATGCCTGAGCCTTTTTAGCATTTTGATGATATCATGTCAAACAAATGACGTTTTTAACGGCATGGAAAAAATTCCTAATGCTAAATGGAACAATAATCATCAGGTCACCTTCCAAACCTTTATTCAGGATACTCTCGTTCCGCTCGATGTTTATGTGCAGTTGCGCAATAATCAATATTATCCCTATTCCAACATTTATCTTTTTTTAACTACCATTTCCCCCGATCGGACAACCTACCGTGATACCTTGGAATGCATACTTGCTAGCCCCGAAGGACAATGGCTGGGCAAAAGAACAGGAACGGTTTTCGAAAGCCGTTTTCTCATCAAGCATAATGTACTTTTCGCACGAAGCGGACCTTATGTTTTCAAAATTTCTCATGGCATGCGTGAGTCAGAAATAACCGGAATCATCGGAGTGGGATTCCGAATATCAAAGCCTAAAACCAACTAAATATCATTTATCATTTTTAATTGATGTTTCAATGGCTTCGAAAGAAAATTTTTTTAGGAAATATTTTACCAATCAAGGGAAATATCCAAAAGAAATGGATTTTTACATTAAACGAATGTGGCAGATATATGCAGGCTTGATTGCAGTGATTCTGCTTTTTTTTATTTTACTTTCAGCCGGTGTTTTTGGGGAGATGCCCTCGTTTGAAGACCTCGAAAATCCTAAAAGCAATCTGGCTTCTCAGGTAATTTCAGCCGACGGGAAAGTTTTGGGAACTTATTATATACAAAACCGTTCAAATATCCATTTCAATGAATTATCGCCCTATCTCATTCAAGCACTTATAGCTACTGAAGATGCTCGTTTCGAAAAACATGCCGGGATTGACTATAAAGCCCTTCTAAGGGTTAGTGCAGGAGTTCTTACAGGACGCTATGCCGGAGGAGGAAGCACCATTACACAACAATTGGCTAAGAATCTTTTCCCTCGCGGACAAAACCTCTCTACCCCAGCATTTGTTCTGAAAAAATTCAAGGAATGGGTTACAGCCGTTAAGCTCGAGCGTAACTACACAAAAGAAGAGATCCTTGCTATGTATTTAAATACCGTGGATTTCGGAAGCAACGCTTATGGCGTAAAATCGGCCGCCAATACCTTCTTCTCGAAGGAACCTCGTGAACTGAATGCAGAAGAATCGGCCTTATTGATCGCAATCGTGAATGCCCCTACTCGTTACAGCCCTGTCCGAAATCCCGAAAATGCCCTCAAACGCCGTAACCTCGTTCTTAATCAAATGGCTAAACATGATTACCTTAGTTTACATCAAGCCGATTCCATCGCTCAATTGCCCATCGATATGTCGAAATACCGATTGATGGACCATAAAAGCGGACTGGCTACCTATTTCAGAGAAATATTGCGGGAAGAACTTACCGACTGGTGCTCGAAACATTACAAAAGCGATGGCACACCTTACAACCTCTATAAAGATGGCTTGCGCATCTATACCACCATCAATTCTCACATGCAGGAATATGCCGAATATGCCGTCAGGAAACACCTGAGTGAAGAACTGCAACCGGCCTTCTTTCGACAAATGAAAGGACAAAAAAATGCACCTTTTTCGAATGATCTGACAAAGGAAGAAATTAACAAAATTTACGAAGATGCCATGAAACGCTCCGATCGTTACATACACATGCGCCAGGCAGGCATCTCGAAAGATTCTATCCGAAAAGCCTTCCAAACAAAAATTCCCATGAAAGTTTTTAGCTGGAAAGGCGATATAGATACGGTGATGAGCCCAATGGACAGCATTCGCTATTCGTTTGGTTTTCTGCATGCCGGATTGATGAGCATGGAAACCCATACAGGATTTGTGAAAGCCTATGTGGGAGGTATAGATTATCGTTATTTCAAGTACGATCATGTAAAAATGTCGAAACGACAGGTAGGATCTACGTTTAAGCCCTTTCTTTATACCTTGGCCATGCAGGAAGGCGAATTTAATCCCTGCTCGATGGTGCCCAATGTTCCGGTAACTTTCGAACTGTATGACGGGACCCTCTGGACGCCTAAAAATAGTGACGACGCACGCGAAGGACAAATGGTTCCTCTAAAATGGGCTCTGGCTAATTCCGTAAATTATATTTCGGCTTTTCTGATAAAACGTTACAGCCCCGAAGCGGTAATCAAAATAGCACAAAAAATGGGGATTACTTCCGAAATTCCTCCAGTTCCTTCCATCTGCCTGGGAACACCCGAAATTTCTCTTTACGAAATGACAAGTGCTTTCAACACTTTTGCCAATCAGGGAGTTTGGGTAGAACCCATCATGCTTACGCGCATTGAAGACAAGAGCGGAAATGTGCTCGAAAGTTTCGTGCCCCGTAAAGAAGAAGCTATTAGCCAGGAAACTGCCTATCTAATGGTGGAATTGATGAAAGGTGTCGTACAGAGTGGAACGGGAGTTCGCCTGCGTTATAAATATGGCTTCGATAATCCCATTGCCGGGAAAACTGGAACCACACAAAACCAAAGCGACGGATGGTTTATTGGCCTCGTTCCTCAACTCACTACGGGCGTTTGGGTAGGTGGAGAATTACGCAGCATCCGCTTCCGTAACATTTCTATGGGACAAGGCGCAAGCATGGCTTTGCCTATCTGGGCTTATTATATGAAACGCGTCTATGCCGATCCTTCTCTCGGTATCCGTAAAGACGATTTCGAACGCCCTTCATCAGTCCCTCCCTTCAACTTCAACTGCCCCGCTATCGACGAAGATGCCGCAGTTTATCAACAAGATGAATTCTGAATAAGTCGAATTAGAAAATTTTTTTATTCCTTGTTTAAAAATGGAGAAAAAATATGCTCCAGAGACAAGAATTTAAAAAAATGGAACCAGAAATTTCATTCAAACCTTTTTATTTAAAGATCCATGGAAATCCTAATATAAGTAATCGTAAACTTACCAATAAAATTTTAAATATCAATTATTTGTAATATCTTAATATTTCATTGAAACCCATATTGGCTGAGGCCAAAAAAACCTTTAAAAGCTAAAGCTTTATGAATTTCTATCATGTTTTTTAGCTCTGAAAGCAATTAAGTTTTCTAAAATGCTTATGGAATTTCGGTTTCAAGATCTTCCATAGGAAATTTCCCTCATACTTTCATTGCAAAATCTTATTTTGAGATACAACAATCCACTGTATCGAATGAATGAATAGAACATAATTATTTACTCACCGAACAATTGAAATTCCATTCGTTGAATTTTCAAATAATTCATTTTAACCCAACTTGAGCATTTTACCCTGAAAAAACAGGGAAAAATAGAGTTTTTGCTATGATTTTAAATGTTATGTTACTGATTATTAAATATTTAAATTTTTAAGAATTTTTGTAGTCCCAGAAAGTTTGACTATTATTTGGTTCTTATCTTTCCTTGTTATATCTTTGCCGCATCTTTATCAAAATATCTTTGTAACATGTTTATCAAAACAGCAGATAAGAAAGATAAAAATACCGGCAAGTTTTATCACTACTACAAACTTTGCGAAAATTACCACATTAACAAAAAGACCCGTCATCGCACTAATCATATTTTAAATAAACTCGATGAGATTCAGTCGGATAAGGAGAAAATAATACGTGCCGACTGCATCGAGCATTGCCTGAGCGGCAGACAGGAGATTTTTATAATGGATGTACCAGATCGTGTAGAAAAGCTATTTTTCCCCTTAGTCTTGAAAAATAATTTCTCTTTATCTCTTATTTCCCCTGAAAAAGTTGCATTAATTACTTGAATTTACATGATGCCATTTTACAAGAAAGAATTTGTGTTCCCCGAAAGTTGAAAGTTAAAAATTCAACTTGCTGTATACAAGGAAATTGCATCCCTAAGGCTCTCAAGCTGGGTTAATGTTTTCGAGCTTAATTGGGTTTTCATAGGAAACGGTTTTAGTTTTTATTGACAATAAGCAAGTTGGATAATGTTTTGGAAGATTTTTCATCGCAGACCCTAATAAGATAAATGCCGGGAATGAGATGATTGGGAAGGTGCAAACTTTTTTTTGTTCGACTCATCGAAAGGAACCCAAACGATTTGCCCTACTAAGGGAGACACCGCTCCCCAAAGCAAACAAAAAATTAAACCAATTACATTTTCTTCATATAAATAATTGAATTTAAGCTAAATACATTGGTGGAATACATTCATCTCCATCAACATCAAATATAATACTTTAATAAGTAAAATTTCAAAACCGCAGTTAAAATATTTTTTCTTGGAGGAGAACTCATTACAAGGAGCAAACGAAAATTCTGCCTATTCAGAGAATAATACACAGCAGATAGATAAGCTGGCGATTAGGGAAAAATTTTTTAAGATGAAATTCGAATAACTGTAAATCAGGTTTAATGATTGTTCAAACCCCTAAATCCGGAAAAGATATGCTTCTTCTTGAATACTTATATGGATTACCATTTAGCATCATTATACTGAATTATATTTCATACGGATGCCGCTCAAACTTCATTCTTTAAATTTTTAAGAATATTTTTTCATAGAATGGATTAACAACAATGGATTAGACTTGCAATTTAGATTTCAATTAATATCTCAGGTTGTTAAATCATTTTATAGAGAGAGCAATAAAAAAAGCACTGCGATGTGCTTCATTCCATTGTTTTATTGCTGATTTAAAGTCTTTCGTTATCAAGAAAGGAAAGGAATAGGTTATTTTGGTAGTGTATAGTTTAATTGTTTATATATTTGTCCTCAAAATGCAATGCTAATAGGGAGATATTTTAATAGATGACATACCAATTAGTTAAATATAAAAATTTATGAAACGCACTTTATTTCTCACAGGCTTCTTATTGATGGGCTTTTGGCTTAATGCCCAGTTTCAGTATCAACCCAAGGCATCAGTGCCTACCGATCCTTCGGTAAAAATCGGGCAACTTCCCAATAGGCTGACTTATTATATTCAAAAGAATGGCCAGCCCGAAAAGAGAGCCGAATTTTATCTGATTGTGAATGCTGGAGCCATTCTCGAAGATGTCGATCAGAACGGATTGGCTCATTTTTGCGAGCACATGGCCTTCAATGGCAGCAAACATTTTCAGAAGCATCAGATTATAAATTATTTACAATCCATAGGCATGAAATTCGGGCCCGAGATCAATGCCTTTACAAGCCACGATGTTACTGCCTATATGCTTCAGAATGTTCCCCTCAACGACCCTGCTCAGATGGATACAGCCTTGCTGATTTTATACGATTGGGCTTCGCAGGTTAGCTTCGAGGATGCAGAGATTGATGCCGAACGAGGAGTAATTCATGAGGAATGGCGTACGGGCCGCAATGCCATGGAACGCATGAATAAGCAAGCCATGAAAAAACTCTTCTACAACTCGAAATATGCGGTTCACGACGTGATTGGTGATATCCAAATCATTGACATTTTCCCTTATGAAACCGTCAGGAGATTTTATCACGACTGGTATCGTCCCGATCTTCAGGCCGTAATTGCGGTGGGAGATTTCGATCCTCAAATCGTTGAGCAGAAAATTGTAAATCTGTTTGGCACTCTACCTAAACCAGAAAATGCCAGAGAAAGAGTGGTGGAAAAGGTTCCCGATCATGAGGAAACCTTGGTAGCCATCGAAACCGATAAGGAAGCACAATTCACCATGGTTGAAGTGGTTTATAAACATGAGCCTATTGAGGAACGCAATCAAGAGTATTTACACCAGCAATTGGTTACACAGTTATTCAATCAAATGATGAATGCCCGGCTGAGCGAATTGCAGCGACAGGCCGATCCACCCTTTATCTATGCTTATGATGTTTATACCAATTTGGTTCGTTCGAAAGATGCCTATTTGGCCATTGCCATCAGCAAAACGGGAGAAGCCATGAGAGCAATAGAGGCCTTGCTTACCGAAAATGAACGTGTTTTACGTTATGGCTTTACCGAAGGAGAACTGGAAAGAGCAAAGAATGAAATTCTCAAACAACGCGAAAATGCCTTCAACGAGCGCAATAAACGCAAATCTGAACAACTGGTTTGGCAATATATGAATCATTTCCTTGAAAATGAACCCGTACCTGGCCCTGAATTCGAATATATTTTTGCCAAAAACTTATTGCCAAGTATTACCCTCGAAGAGGTTAATGCTTTACCTTCGAAATGGATCACGGACAGCAATCGGGTCATTGTGGTTCAGGGACCTCAGAAAGAGGGCCTCATTTATCCTACCGAACAGGAAGTTCTCGATTTACTAGCAAGGATCGAGAAAGAAGAAATAACTCCTTATGTAGATAAAGTTTCCGATAAGCCTCTTATTTCGGAATTGCCTAAACCTGGTAAAGTGATTGAATCTTCCGAAGATAAGGCTACAGGTGTGATAACATGGAAATTGTCCAATGGAGCTAAAGTCGTTATAAAACCTACCGATTTTAAGGAAGACGAAATTTTATTTGCCGCAATCAGTTTGGGAGGCTCATCTCTTTATCCTATCGAAGAATATCTTTCGGCTCAGTTTGCTGCTGCTATCATTGGTGAAAGTGGTCTCGGCGATTTTGACGCTACCGAACTCCAGAAAGCGCTAAGTGGGAAATTAGTTGACCTATCACCTTATATCGATGATTTGAAGGAAGGATTTAACGGTCGTTCTTCGAAAAGCGACCTTGAAACCTTATTCCAGTTGTTGCATCTTTATTTTGGGAAAGCACGTGCTGATGAGAATATTTATGGTTCACACATGAATCGTTTGAAAGCATTTCTCGAAAACAGTGCTCTCGATCCCGAAAATACCTTCAGAGATACTATACAGGTAACTATGGCTTCATATAGTCCTTATCGTAAACCCCTTACCGTCGAACGACTATCGGAAACCAACCTCAGCCTGATGAAACAAATCTTCGACCAGCGTTTTGCCGATGCCGATGGATTTACCTATTACTTCGTAGGGAGCTTTCGGCCCGATGAATTGAAACCTCTGATTGAGAAATACCTGGCTTCTTTACCTTCCGTGAAGAAAAACGAGCAGTGGAGGGACCTGAAAATTCAACCTCCCAAAGGCACAATCAAAAAAACAGTGGTGCGTGATATGGAAGACCCTAAGGCTACGGTATTTATTTCGCTTACCGGAAAGTTCGATTATGATTCCATGAAACGCCTGGCCATGAGAGCTATAAATGATATATTGAGTTTTAGATTTGTAGAGACTATACGCGAAGAAGAAGGAGCTACCTATGGCACAAGTGTTAGAACTCGATTGTCGAAATATCCCCAGCCACAATACCAGCTCAGTATTCAATTCGACTGTGATCCCGAGAACGCCGAACGCATGACCCACATCGTCTATCAGGAAATCGAGAAATTGCGTACTCAGGGTCCAACGGAGGAACAAATGCGTAATTTTAAGGAAAATCAGCTAAAGACATGGGCAGAAAATATCAAGGAAAATAATTTCTGGATGAATAAACTTACTACAAGTGATTTTGATGGAGAATCGTATGAAAATATCCTGAAATTCCCTGAAATGTTGAAGATCTTAACTCCGGAAATGGTGAAGAAAGTTGCTCAGCAGTGCTATTCGGGCGAAAATGTAGTGCAAATTATTCTCATGCCTTCCGACTTGAGTAAATCGGTGAAGAATCCGAATATAAAACCTTAAAAAGGTAAGGGTTTTGAAGGGTGGAGAAGGAAGAATAGAGAATGGATTATAAAGAAATATGGAATAGGGTTTGGGAAACAACAGATAAAAAAACGTTTCGTATTGCGAAGAGGCAAGGAGACGTAGAGATAGAGAGAGTGGAAGACATAGATGCTTTGCAGGTCTGACGACTTTACAGAGAATTATATCCTTCGTAGTGCGGCGGAGGGGGGGAAGTGTAGTACATTGGAAGGTTAATCTTAAAAGAGTGGTAATTTTGCCGAATTTCTGATTTCCTTCAAAGAGACGATAAGGGAAGAGGTCAGATAAATGTATTTGGTCATTTTAGGGCATTTTTGATATTAAACTAATGGATCAAAAAGGTTCTCCACTGGAATTAGGCACGAAGAGGATATGGCCTTTGCTTCTGCAGTATTCCATTCCATCGGTGATAGCCATGACGGCTTCTTCGCTTTACAACATCACGGCCAGCATTTTTATAGGACATGGGGTTGGTGCTTTGGCTCTTTCGGGTTTAGCCATCAGTTTTCCATTGATGAATTTGGCCGCTGCATTTGGATCACTTGTAGGTGTTGGTGCTTCTACCTTGATGTCATTGCGCCTTGGACAAAGAGATTATGCGTCGGCCAATAAAATCCTGGGGAATGTTTTCGTTCTGAATATCCTATTAGGTTTGGTTTACACCTTCATCGTTCTCTTATTTCTCGATCCCATACTCTATTTTTTTGGAGCCAGCAAAGCCACTATCTCTTATGCAAATGATTATATGCTGGTTATTACCATCGGTAATGTAGTTACTCATCTTTATTTTGGATTGAACGCCATGCTAAGGGCTACTGGAAATCCTACGAAATCGATGATGGCAACTATTTCTACGGTGATAATCAACATCATTCTGACGCCTTTATTTATTTTTGGTCTTAAATGGGGAATCAAAGGAGCTGCCATTTCCACCGTTGTCTCGCAAACTCTTTTGATGATATGGCAAATTCGATTTTTTAGCAATAAAGAAAATTTTATCCATCTGCAAAAAAACAGTTTCAGATTGGAACGCAAAATCGTTGTAGATTCTCTAAGCATTGGCATGGCTCCCTTTCTTATGAATGCCGCCGCAAGTATCATTGTCATCGTGGTCAATCAAAGCCTGATCAAATATGGAAGCGACCTGGCAGTTGGAGCTTATGGAATTATCAACAGAGGAGCTTCTCTTTTCGTAATGATTGCCGTGGGATTAAACCAGGGAATGCAACCCATAGCCGGCTATAACTTTGGTGCCAAACAAATAGACCGGGTGAATAAGGTACTGAAGCTGACCATCATGCTGGCTACAGCTATCATGACTGTCGGTTTTATTGTGAGTGAACTCTTCCCTCATGCCGTAGCAACCATTTTTACAAAAGATGAACAAATGATACAAATTGTTGTAGAAGGTTTAAGAATTGTCTTTATATTTTTCCCCCTTGCAGGTTTCCAAATGGTTACTTCTAATTTTTTTCAGAGCATTGGCATGCCGGGCAAAGCCATTTTTATGTCATTGACCAGACAGGTGCTTTTTCTTTTACCATTCCTATTAATACTTCCGCCTCATTTTGGATTGAAAGGAGTTTGGTACAGCATGCCTGCCGCTGACCTGCTTTCGAGTTTGGTAGCAGCTTATATGCTTGTTACTCAATATGCCAGATCAAAGATTAATTCTTAAATTTCTTCTATAAATCTCATAATTCTTTTTTCAAAAATGGCTTATAATGAGCAATTATAAATATATTATGAATATTTAGAACAAAGTACAACATAGCGGAAGAGATAAGACTTTCGCATTAAAAATATTAATTTCCTCTTCGAACTCAAAGTTTCTTCACGGGGTTCAATTCGGAGAGTCTGCTATAGTCAGTTTGCGAAAACGGGATATTGATCCACCACAAATTTAAAGACTTTACAAACCATCCGACACATTCCTTATTCTACCTTTATTGAGGTAATAGAAGGAATGTTTTTCTTTAAATGATATTTATTATCAAATTTTTCTTCTTTTGAAAGCAATGTCCAGATGATTGTGAGCAATAGTCTTGCTATAGCTACAATAAAGGCATTATGATGTTTCTTCATTTCTTTCAGGTGCCAAAACGGCAGTAAAAGACAGAGTCTCTCTTTCTGGAGGCTCCCCAAGCACATTCTATAAGAGTTTTACGAAGGTATTTGTTTCCATGAGTGATTTTGTGGCTTTGAATTTTACCTGCGCTTTCATCGTTGCGTGGACGCAGTCCTGCCCATGACACAAGGGCTGCTGCTGTGGCAAACAGTTTCATATTGTCGCCTATTTCTGATATGATGATAGCTGCTGAAAG
>Ga0209201_1002354_pt1 | contig 18788 bp, 19 predicted proteins | sample AD_UKC055_MetaG_FD_184411 | JGI IMG/M metagenome (GOLD analysis project Ga0209201, IMG submission 184411) | Active sludge microbial communities of municipal wastewater-treating anaerobic digesters from USA - AD_UKC055_MetaG (SPAdes) (version 2) | ecosystem: Engineered > Bioreactor > Anaerobic >...
CGGCCCCAACGCCATGAACATCCTTGCCGCTCGCAAATACAAATCGCTCCGCGCTGGCCAACTCAGCCAGGCCGAGGCAGAGACCCGCCGACTGGCCTACGCCATCAAAGACCCGAGCAGCCCCGCCCGCGACTTCGAGACCGCCGCTTGCGAAATGGCCGCGCTCATCACCGCCCCTTGCTGGCTTGTCCCCATCCCCGACAGCAACGGCAGCACCCGCGCCAATACTATATTGGCCGCGCACATCGCCCGCCATGCGCCGGGCGCTCAGATTGCCAAGGCAATCCGCCGCACCCGCCCGATTGAATCGCAGTGCGCCCGCCACCGCCGCAACCTGGCCGCGACCCCGCCCGACCAGCACCACCTGAAAGCCACACTCGCCGGCCTCTGCCATCGCCAGCTCTATTTCGTGGACAACGTAGCGACGAGCGGAAACACCATGCGAGCCGCCTACGCCGCGATGCAACGCGGCGCCGGTCTGGTCTTCGCCGACGCCGGACACAACAGCCGCCCACACACCGAGCCGACCCTCTTTTGATTTCCGCCAAGGGGCAGCCGCCCCCCGAGCCCGTTCGGGGCAGCGCGGCACACCAAAACGCCAGCCGGTGGCTGTCCCCTTGGCCTCCTGGCGGACCCGGCCTCCGGCGGCTGGGGCTGCGCGCCCCAGACCCCCGCCAAAGGATGTATCCTCTGGACTCCATTGCCGCTTTCAGCGCGAGTGCTCCGGCCGCACGGGCCGACGTGCGCGCAACACCAGGGCGCGCTCCACTCCGCAGCCCGCACGCCGTCACAGTCCTTGCGGGTGCCAAGGCCAGCGCCGTCATGCGTGCTGCTTTTCCGCTCCGCTGAGATGGCCCTCCAGGCGCGCACGGCCAACCCCGAGGCGCTCACTTCCGCTGCCATCCATCACGCCGTCACTCCGCGTGCGAAAACACCGGAGGCACGCCTCGCGCCGTCATTCGGCCTGCTGCTCCGTTCGCTCCCCCACCCATCCCCGATGCTAGACCCCTTCCATCCCCAAGGGGTCGTCGCCTCAGAACCCGCGCAACTTGCGTTGCGCCACCGTCCGCGACTTCGTCGCGACCAGATACCGGAGCGCGTCCGCGGCATCGTCTCCGCCGATGCCCTCCTCGTCCGCGTCCGTTTTGAGAACATCCTCCGGGCGATTCGGATCGTGCTGCAACGACGGCAGGCACTCCACCAACCGGGCGCACCGCGCATGAATGAACAAGCGCGGCGTGACGCCCGCCTCGACATCGCCGAGCCGTTGCAGGATCTCCGCCCACCCTCCGACCCGCTCCATGTTCGCGGGCCGGAGCGTGATGCCGAGCCGCGCGTACTGGCTCGCGACGGTCGAACCGTCGCTCTGCTTGCTGAACACGTCCGCGCCGGCCACGAACCGGCGCAGCCGGTCCACCGCCAGCCCATGCCGCGCCAGCATCGCCTTGACCGCCGCTGCGTGCCGGTCAGGCAGCCACTTGCGGGCGGCATGTTCATCCACGATGAACAGGTTGCCGTCACCGTCCAGGCAACCGAGCAGGACCACCGTGTAATGCGTGAACCCGTAGTCCAGCGCGGCGAACCATTCCACCGCCCGCTTGTCGTCGAACTGGTCCACGACATGCACATCCCGACGGAACACCGTGAAGAACTGGCCGGCGGCGATGTCCCATTCCCCATTCAGCCAGGCCGCCTTCTGCCACCCGCTCAGCCCTTCCAGAATCCGGCGATACTCCGGGTTGTTGAATCCGTTGTCATCAACCCGCGCCGGGATGAAGCGCGTTTCCGTTTCCTTTCCCTCCCGGAAAGGAACGATGAAACGCGACCGATACCACGCGTGCCCAATCCCTCCGGGATTGGTCGTGCTGTAAATCCGAGGGCGCCAATTCCCCTTGGACGTGCGGCAGCACGTAGAAATGTCCTGATACTTCCGGCTCGTGAGCTGCGAACTCTCCTCCACCCCCACCACGTCGTATTCCAACCCCAGGTAAGCATCTATGTCCTTCTCCGCCTGGAAATGCCCCGCCACAATCCGCGACCCGTTCGCAAACGTCAGCAGTCCGCGATACGCGCTGAACTCATGCCGCAGGCCGGCGAACACCCGGCGCCGCAGGTCCTCGAAGTGCTCAGTGTTCGCTTTTCCGACCTTGCGCAGCAGCAGACATTTCAGCCCCGGAACCCGTTGCGCATCGTCACAGCCCATTTGGGCGAGCAGCCAAAACGATTTTCCCCCTCCGCGAGCGCCGCCGTACCCGATCGCGGTCGGCCCGCCTGTGCTGTCGCACAGCCGCGCCGCCGCGCTGGCCGCCAACTGCCGAGGCTGCAGGACCACGCCGGCCTGGACGAAGTTTTCAATCTGCTCCGGCGGGCACCCCGCCGCAAGGCCCCGCTCGATGTATGCCTCCAGCTCCGTCATGGCTTGTCCTCGATTCGCTTCGGCTCCGTCGCTTCCACGTCCACAACCGCCGCCTTGCGGCCATATACCTTCTTGAGCGCCGCCTCGAACTCCACGCGGATGGCTCCGCCATCCTCGCCGGTCACCTCGGTCTTGTCCGTGGCCAATCCCGACGCCAACCGCCCCAGGCGGCTCCCCTCGGCGAACATCCGGGCGATGTCGCCCAGCGTCGCCCCTTTGCCCTTCTCGTAAAACCGCTTCAAAGCCTCGCGTCCGGCCCGGATGCACTCCTCATGCACCGACCACTCCTCTTCGAGGAGTGCCTGCTGCCGCTTGACCCGCTCCGCCGCCACCCCTCGCACCAACATTTCGCTGGCCTCGCGCTCCACTTTCGCCAGGTAACCCGCGTGCGCCTCCACCCGCTCGCCCCACTTCCACCGCGCCGACCACTTTTTCACGAGCCGTGAACTCTTGGTGATCTTTTGGGCCACCGTCTCCAGGGACCGCTCAGGCCCCAAATTCAGGTACACACTGAACGCCGCGAACGCTTTCGCGCTCTCCTTCGGCTGCTGCTCGAATATGTTCGCCATAACCAGGTCTCCAATCACCGGACGCTTCGGACGCTGTTGCGCCACACCTCTCCACGTATCCGCCCATTCCCCACGCGCGCGCGTAGGTCCCCAACAACCGTCCGAACCGTCCGCCCCGCCTCCCGTTTCAGCCCAACCCACCCGAAACCCTGCGTCCGAACCGTCCGGGCCACGACTCCATTCCGCTTCATTTGCACGTCAATCCTTTCCAGCCGCGTTGCGGCTTCCCGGCTCGGTCTTGTATGTCATGCCGCACCGTCAATCCGCAGAGCCGGGTCACCGTGTCGCCGATGCTGTTTGAGAACTTCCGTTTCGCCATCGCCGCCCATCCCCGGTCATTGCAGAAAGCCACATAGCGGTCGTAGCAATCCGCCACCGTCAGGGATTCAGTGCCGTCACGCTCCAGGCACTCCTTTGCGAAGACCACATCCCCCTCTGATTCCAAGAGCAGGTCATCCACCACCCGCTGCTGCGCATCCGTCAGCCGGAGCTGCCACCCTTCGGCCCGGATCTTGTCCAGCCCGTCGAGCATCCAGTTCAACACACCAGACCCCTCATCCCGGAGGATGCGCTCGCTCAAGTCTGCAATCACCGTCGCGGGCTTCGGTTTCCGGTATTCGATGATTGCCAGCCGACGGCGCCATGCCTCCGCATCACCCTCCAGATGCACCGTCAGCCGCGAGTTGCACGTCACGATCGCGTTGAACCGGCAGATGATTTCGGGCCGTTCATTGCTCCCCTTGAACTCCAGCGTCACCGGGTCGCCCCCGGTCAGCGCCTTCAGCACCGACGCCCCCTTGCAGTTCAGGAAGTTGTCCGGCACGTCCGCCCCATACAGCAGCGACTTGCCCAGCAGCCGGCCCAGCTCGAAACGCTCGCCCAGCAGGTCCGGCCGCAACGTCCCCACGTTGCCCGGCCCGATAATCCCGTTCACCACCCGGATCAGCGTCCCCTTGCCGCCCCCGGCCGTCCCCGTCAGGATGACGAACCGTTGCGCCATGTTCACCCCCACCAGCGCCAGGCCGCACCACCGCTGCAACAGCTCGATCTCATCCGGCTCAAGCGCCGGCTCGAGCAATGTCGCCAGGAACATCGGGCACGCCGCCCCCGGCCGATACGCCACCGCCAGCTTGTTCCGCCGCCGGAACGCCGGACCGAACGGCAGAAGCTGCCGGTCTGCGACTCGCAGCATCCCGTTGCTGCACGGCACGAACTCCATCAGGTCGGTCTCGAAAAACGACGACTCGACCTCCAACAGGCCCCGCGCCCGGGTCAGCACCCCGCGCAGGTTTGCCGAGTCACGAAACTTGAACTCCAGGTTGCGCGTGTCGAACTTCGCCGCGCAGGCTCGCCCGCACGCCAGCAGCAGGTCGCTCAGGCTCGCTGTCAGCTTCGCCTCCCGCGCCTCGCAGAAAATTCCCTCCCCCGGAACGTAGGTATAGAACCGCGACTCGGGCGCCACATACACCGTCGGCGAACCCGGTGTCCCCTCGCCCCCCAGCGTCGCCGCCAGGAAGTCCTCCGCCACGTCCTTGATGAACGGTTTCCCCTCTTTCTCGCCCTCCGGGTACACCTCCTCGACCGCCAGTCCGAACCGCTTTTCCAGCGCCGGGAATTTCTGCGCGAACCACGCCGCCGGCGTGTCCGCTGTCGGCTCGCTCGCCTCCGGCTCCGCCGGGGCCCCGCTGCCGACGCCGTTGGCGTCCACCCAAGCCGCCATCCGTTCAAACGGGTCATCGTTCGTCATTCATTCCCTCCTTGCGGGTACCCCGCGCTCCGCGCCGGCTGGTCCAGAATAGGAGTCCCATCCGGCGACGGATTCAGATACAAAAGCCGCTGCACCCGCTCGCCCCGCTGGGCTTGCGGCAGCCGCGTCAGCCGGACCGCCGACAACGCGCCCCGGTCAGCTCCCAGGGTGATCAACGCGACCTTGATGCCCCCCATCCACTTGTCCCACTCCGCCTTGCTCGCGGCGTCCACTCGCACCAGCGCATGGATCGAGCGCCCGCCCGACTCGCAGATGGACGCAATCCGCAGCGGCATCTGGACGAGGCATCGCAACCAGTCATCCGCATCCGCTTCGTCGCTCTCCAGCACCGCGAACCGCCAGGCCGTGACCGATTCCTCCGACCGACGGGAAAACTTCCCGCCCAGGCGCGGATTCGGCTGCCATTCCCCATCCACCGGCTGCGGCAGGAACCACACGCCGTCAGGACCGGACGGCAAATGCCCGGCCTGAATCACATCGCTCCGGTTCGCCTCCCAAAGCATCTGGCCCGGCGAATCCATCTTGGAAAAGACCAACACCTTCTCACCCGACCCGAACGCATACAGCCGCCGCAGCACGCTGGCCGGATCCTGCGATCCAGGGGCCACGGGCGACCGCTCCATCACGAACGCCACCACATCCGCCACCGACGCGGCTTTCGCCGCGACCCGCTTCAACACCTCCGGCGAAAACGCCGGTTTCGGCGGTGGCGGAGGCAGCGTAGGGTAGGCGTCCCGCCTGCCAGCGCCAGGAGCCTCCGGCCCCGTCTCCCCCACCAGGTATCCACGCGGGTCCGAATGCTGCGCATTCGCCACCGACCTGACCTTGTGAATCAGCTCCGCCTCGCTCCACGGCGGCTGACACGCCCGGTTCCACTCCGCCAACACCGTCAGCGTCTCCGCCTCGCTCAGCCCGAACCCATTCCACAGCACCGCCGCCACATGGAACGTGGCGTCATGCCCCCGCTGCCCGCTGATGGCCGGCGGACACTTCGCCACATACAACCGCGCCCGTTCAATGATCGTCAGCATGGTGAACCTCCTTTCCGCTCTTACCGCTGGGTGCCCACCCGGTAATGCGCCTTGATATGCGCATCCACTTCCGACCACTTGAACGCCACGGTTCGGCCCAGTTTGTAAAACGGGATGATCCCCAGCGCCATGTAGGTATCCACGCTCCGCACCGTCCGGCCCAGCCGCCGTGCGCACTCCGGTTTGCCGATGTAGCCCTCATAGCCAGGCCCGTTGTTCTCCAACGGTGCCGCCTGGGCCTGCTCAATCGCAGATTGCTTCATATCGCCTCCTTTCCGGGTTACACGTCGAACAGCTCGAACGTTGGTTTCCCCAGCACCTCGGCGATACGCCGCTTCGCTTCCGCGTCGGGCTGCGCCCGACCCGTCTCGAACCGCGATACCTCGATCTCCTTTTTGCCGATGCGGTCAGCGAGTTGAAGCTGGGTCATCCCCGCCAGCACCCGCGCCGCCCTCATTCTTTTGTTGTCTGCCATACGAAACACCTTTCGGTTGCGACAGTGGCGAACCATTCGCCGCGTCTCGTAGGGCGCGGAAGTTGCGGAATCAGGGCAAAAAAACCGGGGTTAGCATCGCGCTAACCCCGTAAAAACAACGGAACGCAAGAATTTAAGCCGTTGCGGAAATTATTGCGGAACCTCCTCCTCGATCATGCCCATGAGCTCCTTCTTAATAGCGGGCCAGTTCTTGGCATCCATCGTCATCAGGACGCCAAACATTTCCCGCAACAGCGCCGGATAATCCCGCTGGTCCAGGTTTCCATCCCTGATCTCCTCCAGAACCGCCTCCACCGTTTCCGGATTCTCCGCCTCAGCCGCCACGCCACCCGATTGCAGGGACGCGCCCAGCGGAACCGTCCCCTTCCGCAGCGATGTCTTCCGGCACTTCACCAGCGCGAGCATTCGCTTATAGGCCGGCCCACGCTTCGCCCAGCCCTGCACGCGTTCATAGAACCGCCTCTGGTCAGCCCTAAGCTCCCGAGCCGCCTTAGCCTGGTCCCCGTATGCTAAAATGTAGAAGAAATAGCAGACATCCGTCGGCTCCGCCGACCGCACGAAATCCAGGTACCCGCCCGCTGCCAATCCCTTCAACTCCTCGTTCTCCTTGCGCAGCTCCTGCATCCCGCTCGCCGCCGCGTCAATCTTCCGCCCGAAATCCTCAACCGTCCTCTGAAACGTCTCCACCTGGGCGCGACCCTCAAGCAGCCCTGCGCTGAACCGCTCCAGGATTGGCTGAATGTTCCCCGTCGCTCCAAGCCGGCCGGGCCCGACCAACTCCACGGCATCGCACAGGGAAATGAACGCGCTCCGTTGCCGTCGCAGAATCCCACGGACCCCCGCCGTCTGGTGTCGCGCCGTCGGCGCCAGCACCACGAACGGCTCGCCCCAAATCCCAGCCACCCGCTCAAGCTCCGCAACGAAGTCCGCCTCCGTCAGCCGAATCATGAGAAAGACCGCCGACCGCACGGCCCCGTATGTTCCCACCCACCAGGTCCCCAACATGCCGTCAACGACGGTACCCTCACCCTCCGCTGGCGCGCCGAACTTCAATTCGCTCCGAATCGCGGCGCAAAACTTCACCGTGTCGAGGACATGCGCCAATACATCCTTGGGCTCCAGCGGAATGCTCTCGCAGCCGCGATCCTCGCACCGGCACGCCGCCACCATGCTCAGGGGCACAACCTCATGGCGGCACCCGCAACGCGGCTTGTTTGTGCAGGGGTATTCCAGCGCAGTAGCGTCCCCGGCCCGGAGGAACGCCTGGAACCACTCAAAGTCCCCGCCCAGAATCTCCCGCCACTCCGCCAGAACCGCCGACGGCGTCGCCAGCGATTCAAGACTCTTCCACACCTTCACCCGCTTCGTCTTCATCAGGTTCCTCAATGATGAAACCACGTTTCAGCAGCCACGACTCCAACAGTGCGCTGTCATCGTCTCGCTCGTACTTCGCGTGGTTCGTCGGGTGAATCGTCACGCTCCGCGCCGTCTTGCTGTCCGCAAACTTCACGCTGAACACCGCCCGTTGCAGGTTCATCTCTTCCGTCAGCCGGAAGCCCCGCGCCTCAAACGACGCGCACAGGTCAACCCCCTTCCGAATTTCGCGCTCCGCCCCAAGCCCCTGGCCCCGCAACATCTCGATCTCCCGCAGCCGCACCCACTCCATGCCCTCGAACTCCCGGCAGTCCAACGCCGCCGCCACGTCTCGGACCAACGGCGTCAGCCGGTACTTCCCGTCGCCAGGGAAAAAGTTCTCATCGCCGAACACGTAAGCCCCGAACACCTTCCGATACAGTTCCCGCTCCCCCTTGCTCCCCGTGTGAATCCGTATCTCGCCGCGCTCGATGTCATACACCAGCACGTCATGCTGTTGCGGACGGTAGAACACGCTGCTCGATTCCCCCTGCTGCTCGTGTGTTCCCTCGCGCCGGCACGGCTGGCCATGCCGCACCATGAACCAGCATTCACCCTCCCGAGGATACACCAGCACGCGGCACCCGCGCCCCCGCCGCTTCTTGTCGAACCACCCGTCCATCCGGGCCTCCATCGCCGCCCGCGTCTCCGTCGTCGGTACCACGAACTCCGGCACCGGCCGCCGCTCGCTCAGGAACGTCAGAAACGATTTCGGCCGCGCCAGGTGGTACTCCGCATGGACCTCCTCAAACAAGCGGCTGTTCCGCACCCACATCCGCACCGCCACGCCGGCCGGGTGCGCGTCCCCGTTCAACCCAAGGTCCACACCCCGGCGCTCCGCCGCCTCCTGCAGCTTGTCCATCCCTTCCGGCGTGGACATGTCGTGAATGTGATACAGCGCCTCCGCCAGCGGCTTGGGCATGTCCGTGGCCGGCGTCATCAGGACCGCGGCCAGCGCCTCATAGTCCAGCGTCCCGCCGTTCCCCGCCGCGGGCAGCGCCAGACCTCGCCCGGCGAAGAACGCCGCATAAGGTGATAACAATTCGACCACGAAACTATCACCTATTCGTTTCAGCGTGTCGTGATGGGTAAACCTAGTTAATGTTATAGTTGCCATAAGCCTCCTTCATTACAGCCCTACCGTGGTCGAACCGGCCGGTCCTGCCACGCCCGGGCGTGGCTCTCAGTCACTGCTTGCCGTGTCTGGCGCCCGCCCCGGTTGCCCGAAACTTTTCAACACGATCACGTTGTTCAATTCCTCGGGCACCATTGCCCGCAGGTTTGCGCCAAAAACACTTTCCAGCACCCGGTCCGGCAGCGGCAGCTCCTCCGGGATCTCCCACGGCCGGATACGGTTGCTGCCGCTCAGCAACTCCAGGCTCTTTCGCCCCAGCGAACGGTTCGTCGGCGGCACGACTTCATCCAGCGGCTCGCCTTTCGCCCGCCGCCATCCGGCCGCGCCAATGTTCCTGAAATGCCTCTCGTAAGTTTCCTCAGTAATCAAACCCAGGTCCCGCGCGCGCCTCACCATCGCCTGAATCGAAACGCCCCATTTCGGTTTCAGCCGCTTGAAACCCTCTAAGCTCGGGTCCACCACATCCCGCGAAAACGTCGCCGCCGGCATCAGGAACGCGCTCGCAAACGCATTGGCCTGCCCCTCCGCCTCCTGCCCGGCTGCCTCCAGCTCATCGTCAGAGTAATGCCGATGGAGCAGCAGGTGCCCAACCTCGTGCCCCGCGTCAAATCGCGAACGCGCGCGGTCCTGCTTTTCATCGCCAAGAAAAGCAAACGGTCGCCCGCTCACCACGCACGAGTATGCGTCGAACCGCACATCGCCGAAGCTGGCAGAACAAAGCCGCACACCCTTCGATTCCAGAAGCTCGCCCAGCTTCGCAATGGGCCGGTCGCCAAGGCCCCAAGCCCGTCGGCAAGCGGTGGCCGCATCCTCAGGGCTGCTGCCCGGCGCAATCTCCGGCAACGGCGCATTCGGAAATGACACCCACTGCTCAAGCCAGATGAACGCTTCCGCCACCATTTCCGCCAGGCGCTGGGCCTGGCGCCTCAGCAACCGTGTCTTCGCCACCGACCGCGCCCGGAACGAAATCGGCCCCCGCCGCGCCACCTGCTCAGGGATCGGCTTCAACAGCAACGCCACCGGCACGTCGAGCACGCGCCCGATCGCCACCAGGTTCTCCGCTGTCGGTGTCTTCGACCCGTCCTCCCACTGGCTCACCGCGGCCACCGACACGCCAAGCTTCTCGGCCAGTTCCGTTTTGGTCTGGCCGGCCAGCTCCCGTGCCTGGGTGATCCTCTCAGGTAAAGCAGTACTACTCATGATGCCTCGCCGGTCGCTCGCTTCTTCTCCGCTGCCGCCGGGCTCAATTCCACCACCGGCTCGCCCACCGGCTCAAATTCAATGCTCGGCACCAACATCGGCATCAGCTTGATGTTCCGCGAAAGCTGCTTGTAAACGCTCCGGTCATCCGGGTCGGTATAGGCGCGCAGGTAGGCGAACTCACTGCTCTTGCCCCCATGCACCAGCACGAGGTGGATCAGGGAACTGCTCTCCCCGGCCAGACCTTCAAAGCCCTTCAACACCGGCGACACTTCGTTGACCTCGCGGCCCCGCTTCCGAAACTTTGATTCACGCGGGGTATCGTTCTCCTCCATCAAATGTGCCGCAGTCACCGACGTGTACTTGCCGCGCAACTCCAGAACCCAGAACCCGCCCAGCTCCACCCACTCCGCCGTGATCCCGTCGAACAAACCCCGCTCCGCTGCCATCGCCAGGTGCTTCTGCACCATGTGCCACCGAACTCCCCCGCGATGGACGGCGATGTTGGGCGTATCCAGCAGCGGGTCCGCTCGCACATCCGTCCGGGCCAGCGTCGCGCGCTCCGCCTCCACGATGGATTCTTGGATGACAGTGAGGTTCCTTTCGCTCCAATCCTGGGCGACTTCGGTTAAGAAAAACGTCGATTTAGCCATTTAAGTTAACCGACATTACTTTAACCTACCCTGCGTGTCAATCCTGTTTTTTTAACCAAAGCCGCCCCCCGTCCAATCGGCTTAAGCGGTCAACCGGCCAAGAGGACCGCCAACCGGCCCCATGCTACCCGGGCCGGCCACCAACCCACAAGGCATTTTTCGGCTAAATCCGGCCCCACCGCCCCAGGGCGACGCGCCTCTCCGCCAGGTAGGCGCGCACCATCGCAACGTCAAAGAAAACCAGGTGCCCAATGCGCACATGAGGAATCGTCCTTGCCTTTGTCTGCGTCCGCAACCACCGCAAACTCGGCCGGCACTCCTCGCTGAACAACTCATTCAGCAACCCCTGCGCGTTCACCAGTTTCCCCGACAATCTCAATTCGTTCATGGCCGTTCCCAATGACCAACTCACCGCCACCTGTCAAACCCGTCATCGCCGCCCATCACGTGAAGTCACAAGCGACAGAACAGCGCATCCGTCTCAGAATGTGACTTTAACCCGATAGACTTAAAGTCCTCAAAGGCATCCAATGTAACCATGCGAAAGAAAGATCCGGTCCTCGTGGCCCTTGGGCACAGCGTTCGCAAGCGGCGCGAAGCCAAGCGGCTAACGCAGGAAGTCTTGGCCGAGAAAACCGGCCTCGACCGCACATACATTAGCGATATCGAGCGCGGCACCCGCAACGTCAGCATCCTGAACGTTGTTCGAGTCGCCCGCGCCCTCGGCTCCAGCCTGTCAGAGATAACCCAAGCCGTTGATCAATGACTCCTGGCACCAATCCCCACCAAAAGGAGGACCAGAAATGATACGCATCCCGAATCCCGGCTCTGACATCGACATTTTCATCCGAATCTTCCGCGAGCTCCACGCCGAGTTGCATTCCCATTACGATTTCAACCTCGACGACATGACCAGGGCGATGATCATCCGCAATAACGTCACCTCGCAGGGAGCCATTGGCCAGGAAGCGCTCCGCCGCTCTACGCGGGAGGACCGCAGTCGCGACCCCCTCTATAATCAATCCAAGATGTATGCCGAGCTGTTCAGAACGCTCGGCTGGCTCCAATCAACGAGCAGCGCACTTCGATTCGCCTTCTCGTTCCTCGGCCACCACGTGGCGTCAGCTAAAACCCCAAAGCCACTCGCTAAAGAATGCCTACTCGGGCTCGCTTATCCGAACGACGTTCTTGAGGTCAAGGGCCGCCAGTCCATCCGCATTTTCACGGCGATTCTCCGCGCCATGGCACGAATGGGCAACAGGATCAGCCGGGACGAGATGATCGCCGGACCGATGAGCATCGACAACGACAGGGACGAAACCCTCTTCGCCGAGATGGTCGAGGCCATCACCGACTACCGCGAGGAGCCAGGTGCCCTGCAAATCGCCATAAAACAGATGGAGAAAGACCGAGCGATAACGAAAACCACGATGGAAAATTATACCCGATTTCCCATCGCCGCCCTCCAGTGGGCCGGCTGGGCACAGAAGGACAAGGGCTACCTCCACCTCACGCCGGTCGGCCTGGAAGAAGTCGCCCGAATCCAAGGCGCGACAGACGTCCGGCTCTCAGACTTTCGCAAATTGCCGGTTGAAGCCCAGGCCCCCTTCGTCCGCTATACGTTTTACGGCATGCTGGCCCGTTCTGGCTTCGACGTCGCCCCGGTGGCGCCTCAAATGCAAGCCGACGCTCAGGTGCTAGCCAAACATTCATCCTATCACCAGGGCCAGGTAATATTCTCCCCTTTCCAGCAAATCGGCCGCACAGAAGTCAACGCGGCAGTCCAAACCGCCGAGGCGGTTTCCGACGAGAAACCCGATAAAGCCGCAGCGCCCGGAAAGCGTTCGACCGCCGCCGCGTCGCTCCGCGAGGACAGGCCCGTCACGCGCGTCCTGTTCGAAGTCACAGCCGAAAAAGCCACATCCATCACCGAAGCTCCAACGCTCGCACACCAGATTCGCACCCAGGCAAAACTGTACCAAAACAACATAAACGCCGTCGTCCAAGCGCTGGCAACGCAGCACGAAACCGACAACCAGGACGTTTTCTATCCTCTCATTGCTGAGCTTTTCTGCCTGCTCGGCTTCAACTGCCAGAAATCGCGCCAAGGCGTCAACTACGCCCGGGCCGACGCTATAATCATCGACCCAAAGGAGAGCATCCCAATCGAGATAAAGTCTCCAGGAGAGGAATTCGAGATCTCCGTTAAAGGCGTCCGGCAGGCCCTCGAAAACAAGGTTATCCTTCTCTCCCGCAAGAACTACTCAACCACGTCCGAAACAACATCGCTGGTCGTCGGTTTCAACCGCCCCAACGAGCGCTCGGAAGTCCATGAGCTGATAGAGGACATCCACAAGGCTTTCGGCGTCCGGGTCGCGGTGCTGGACTTCCGATCGCTGCTTCGCCTCGCAGTCACAACCGTCCTCTCGGAGAAGAAGGTTGCCATCCCCAATTTCGGAAAACTGAAAGGAGTCATTGATGTCACCAGTGCTTAGCCAATCCGGCCCAAAGGGTAAGGCCAGGATCTTCGCGCCAAACGCCAAGCCGCTTGCCATCGCCTACAGGCCCGGCCAACCCGCCACCATCACCTTCGCCGACGGCCAAGCTGCCGTGGCCACCTGCCTACGCTGCAACAACACCCCATGCATGGCCCTGGCCCCCGAGGAAACGGCCCTTGCCGCCTTCCCGGATTTCCCAGCAGATCGCCGAGATAACGTCTGCGCATCCGACGCCATGAAGCGGGATCCTCAAACCGGGGCCCCAATAATCGACGCCACACGCTGCATGCTGTGCGGCGTATGTGCCCTCCGATGCCCAGTTGGCGCAATACACCTCTCCCCCAACCAAGGCGCCATCGTCCAAGACACCCCGAACGCCCTTATCATCGACTCCGATGCAGACCCGGCTGCAACCACGCTGGCCAACGCCGCCCTGCTCAAAAACGTCACCCGCACCGGTCTCCTCCTTCTTGAATCCCAGCTTGTCCTGGGCCACCTCGAAAGGCGCCTCCCGGCCGCCGTGAGGGCCGGCGGCGACAACTTCCCCAACGTGCTTGCCCGCAATCTGCTCATCGCCGCCGGCGTCGGCACCGCCATGCGGCGCAAGGGCGGCAACTTCATGCGTATGGACCTCGTGCTCGGCGCGCCCGGAGTGGAAACCGGGCTCGTAGAAGTTGAGTTCGGGGACGAAGCCATTCTCGACGCCCCTCGCGACGTCATGGATGCCGTCGCCGTCCTTGTATCCCGCTACGCCTGGAAAAAGCAAAACATAGTCGCCGCCATCGTAGGCGACATCCTGCCCAATCGCCGCTCCGAGTACTGGCGCATCATTCAGGACATCGATCGCGTGCTTGGCATCAGAATCGGAACGATCTCCTTGCTATCACTGCTCCTGCACGTCTGGAACCGCCGCCCGCTCCAGCTCACCACCCAGAATGCATTCTACGCCGACTCCGACACCCAGTCGTACCGGACCGCCGTCATAGAAGCCAACCTGGGCCGCCCACTCACGCTACCGCACACGCCGCATCCTCTGGTTGAGCCTGCAAAATAAGAAGCTCCCGCTGGCGCGGGCTTTTTCTGAAGGACTCCAAACGCCGTTCGGCAACTGCGATGTAATCGGGGTTCAGCTCGAATCCAACGAAATGACGACCGCACGTCGCGGCAGCCAGGCACTCCGACCCGCTCCCAGCGAACGGAACAACAACAACTTCGCCTTTGTTGGAAAAGTGCTTCACGATTCGCGTCGAGATCGACATCGGCTTTTGCGTGGGATGGTCCACCTTTTCGTCCCGAAAGCGCCTCCCGGCTAGAGTCGGGAACTTCCAAACATCCCCAGCCAACCTGCCCTCGGGGTGCGGCTTCCACTCCTTCCCGTTCTTGGTTATCCGGTGCTTCAGCCTCTCCGTGCTCTTGTAAGGCTCTCGTATCGGGTGGTACGTGTAACCCTCCCCCTTCGAAAACCAGAGGAGCGGCTCATAGTGCGCCGCCAGGGTCTTGGTGTACCCCGCAAAGCCGTTCTCATAGTGCCAGATTATCTGCCGGCGGTACACCAGACCGATTTCGTACATGTAGCATTGCAGCCAGCACAGGTGATGATGGATACCGTAAACAAAGATGCTGCCCCCGTCCTTCAACACCCGGTTACACTCATCCAACCACCTTTTGCTCCAGGGAAGCCATTCTGACTTTCGCTCCTTCTCCTTCCAGGCCCCGAAGTCCTTCGCTAGATTGTAGGGCGGGTCCGCGATAATTAAATCCACGCACCCGTCAGGGAGCGCCTTCATCCCCTGGATGCAATCGCCCATGACGACCCGGTCCAACAAGTCTTGCGGTAGAGGCATTACTTACGGCCTTTCTCGTTCTGGAGCAGCAGAATGAACTGATGATGGATATTCGGCACGTACGCGTAAGGGTAGCCGTATGGAAAAATCCGCTTATGCCGCTGATAGAGAACGGTCAGCCCGCGAAGGCCAAACCCATAGGGCTCCAGCGCCGCCGCCAAGTCGGCATGAAACATCACATACCGCGACTTATCCCGGAAATCACTCACGACCACGGCCATGTACTTCTTTGGCTTGAGGCACCGCCCGCACGCGCCAAGAATGCCCGCCAACTCGCTCAGGAACACCTTGTACTCGGGGATGTTGCCCAAGTCCTTCTTGTCATCCCCGTACCGCGTATCCAAGTCGTGCTTCTTCCGCTCCTGCTTCGCCTTGTGGTCCTCCTTGTGCAAAATATTCCAATACGGCGGACTCGTTATCACGCAATCCAACGAATTCTCCGCCAAGTCCTTCACCAGGTCCCGAGCATCCCCAGCCCGAACCTCCTGCTCTTCAAGCCTGGCCCACAGGTCTCTCACTTCCGTCTTTAACCGCTTGCGCGCCAACTGCGCATACTTCTCGCTGAGCTCGAAGCCAATCCCCTTGCGCCCCTCTATCGCACAAGCCTTCAAGGTGGACCCGACGCCAACAAACGGGTCGAGGACAACGCCCCCTTTCTTGGTGAAGAACCTCACCAGCCGGCTCACATCAGTAAAGGAGAAAGGAGCGGGATGCTGCCTTTCAATCTGCGCGTCGGCATGATTCGCCCCAAGCCCCCTCTGGTTCCAAACCGAAACGGTCTCGCTTATCCACTCCGTAGAGGTCAGATCGTTCAGCGAGTTCTTCGGGTCCACGGTTTTGGTGGCACGCACGTCAGGTGGAACTGCCGCCTTTCGCCCAAGCTCGCCGTCCAGGTTAAAGCCAGGTTCCTCAGCGGAGCCGTTTCGTTTCTCTGCCTTCAGCGTTATCATTCAAGTCACCAGAAGTTTTTGATTCTTTGAGCTACAACTAATATGCTTAAGCGGTCAAGCAGAGTCAACCCCCTTTTTTACTCAAGGCTACCTGTTTTCGCCACCGCGCCTTCGCCGCGAGCGACGCGATCTCCCTCCGCCTCTTCTCAGAAAGCCGCTTTGCACGCACGCGACCGCCCTTCAAGCCGCCAAGCCTCCCGAGAGCAACAGCTGCCGCATTTTTCTCTTTCGCCAATTCTTCCGCCATACAAGTCGTTCACTTTGACCGCCACCGATTAAACTCCGGTCCACGCCGCAAATCAATTCGTAACCGGCCAAAGCCACGCCCTCAGAGCACCACCCCGAGCTTTCGCTCAGCAAACGCCTCGATACTCCCGAACTCGGCCACGATCCTGCCCACCCGCTCATCAGCGACCCGCGCCGCGCCGCGGTACTCACCCGGCAGGTAAGGAGTGACTGCCGACCCATGAACGCAAATCTGGCAAGGTCGCGAAAGAAACACGATATTCCGCCAGCTCTCCGCAATCCCCGGCCTGTTGACCCAGAGCTCATTCGCAAGCGCCTCATTCTCAACTTTGGCCAGCAACTTCGCGGCGACCCGGTAATGATACTCGAAAAAGCCCAGGCACAAATCACCAGGCTCGACCTTGTTCCAGAGGCTGCTGATAAGCCGCTTGCCGCTTCTGAACCCCCACGCGTAAAACCCTCCCGAGGTCGCAGCCAGCGACTCGAGCTTCCCGCGCTCTGCCTCGCCGACACGGGAAAGCACGGCATCCGCAGGCACCGGGTTCAGTATCGTCTTCCCGAAATTCTCCCGCGCCCGCGGGTCGTATGCACAAAATACAAAGATGCTCTTCATCGCCAGCCGCGGGCCCGGCTCTCACGGTCCACCAGAATCCCGCCGCGCAAAGAGTAAAGCCACCTTGGCGGCGGCATCAAAGGAAAACGCCACAGCCATCCGCCTCCACCAGATCACCAAGGCCGCCATAACAACTAGGGTGAATGCCCTGCCTCAGACGAAAAACTGAACTTTCCCCGCTTTCTCGAACCTGGTAAAGTCACGAGCTAACGGCTGCCTAACGCACCGCTAACTATGACCAGTGGCCACCTTCTCAGAAGGCTACGCCCCGCACACGTCACATGTCGGGGCGGTACACCCGCCTCTTTCCCTGGCCGCCCCGCCACTCCGCCGCCTAATCAGGGCACATGAAGAACTTTCCCCACCAGATCAACCAACTGCCAAAACTTACCGAAGCCATAACGGTGTTCGCTCGCCTGATTGAGCGTGGTGCAGACGTTGCCGACGACGGCGTCGTTGGGGACGCTCTGGCACAGGCCGGAGTTTACACCTTCCGGCTCCCGGGCAACCAGTCAGTCGCCGCCCTCCTCCAAAAAGAACACGCAAAACCATTCGCCAGCCAGGGAACGCGCACGTGCGCTCGCGAACTCAGGAGGTTTTTCAGCCTCCTCGGCTTCCTCCAGCCATCCGTTGAGGCGACCTTTACACTCGCGCCATCAGCGAGGTCCATACTCGCCTTCACGCGCCCGGAGGACCGCGAGCCGGCCCACGACGTCTGGCTCTCCGCACTCGCGGAGGATGACGACCTCGCCACGTTGCAGGACATCCAGGAGCGCGTCGCCGCCACCATCGCCGCCCTCCCAAAGAAAAGCCCGGGCGAGCAGAAGCCACCACCATGAAAGCCATGGTCAGAGAAACACAGGGGTACAGCGAAGACATGCTGGTATCCATGCTGCGCGGCACGTCGTTTCCGTCTGCCTTCTTTGACCAGCCGGCCCCAGTCCGCGGCGTCTGTTTCACGGGCAGCCCCGATGCCGCCAAACTGGCGCGGAACTTCGCCGAAGGCCGACTGCGTCTCGGAATCCTCAGCGTCGGCTCGGGTGCAGGCATAGCCACAGCTTGGAAGGAACTGAAGAAGGTGCTTGCGCACCCCCAAACCCAATTCTCGCGGGTCGGCGTCCTCTTGCCCGAACTGGACCAGACACCCCCTGAAGTGCAGCAGCAGATTGCCGAAACCATCCTCGCAACCGACAACCTCCTCTGGTTCCCATCGGCAAAAGACCTCCGCAAACTCAATCCCACCCTGAAGCTGGCCCTGGTAGTCTATCTCGGATTCGGCTCGGACAACCGGATGAAGATACTGATCCAACCCGGCCAACTGCTCCAAATTGACCGGGGCAGCCTCAAGCGAGCGCCCCGGCCCGCCTTGAATTAGCCATGCCTCCCGACACCTTCACACTGTTCCAGAACGAGGGCTTCTTGATGCAGGGCTGCTAAACAAAAAACCCCGGCGATAACTCCGCCGGGGCTGAAAAACCCAAGAAACCACCATCAGACGGGCACCACGGAGGCGCCCGCCCTTGGCTTCGGCAGGGCCTTCGCCCCGCCGGCCTTAATGATTTCTATGCGCACCCCAACATCCCGTCCGTTCCCGGGAAGCTTGTCACCACACTCCGCCAAAATGGTCAGAATGTTGAAAAACGCCTCCCCGAAGAATCCCTGGATGTCCTTCTCCAACTCGTCATGGCGGTTGGCTATGTGCGCCAGGCGCTCAAGGTGGTGCCTAATCGCCAGCGCATGGCATTTAACGGATTCAACGTGCGTCAGCGGTTGTCCAAACATCAACCCGATCCGCTGCTCCGTCGCCCGTGCATATCCTCGGATTTCCCCGAGCGTTAACTCAGGGTCCGTCCCGCTCTCAAGCTTCGAAATGGCGCTCTGGGTTACCCCCAGGGCCTTCGCCATATCCTCTTGAGTGATCTCTGCCGCCTGCCGTAACCGTACGAGGTAGTCCAC
>Ga0209201_1002359_pt1 | contig 18768 bp, 13 predicted proteins | sample AD_UKC055_MetaG_FD_184411 | JGI IMG/M metagenome (GOLD analysis project Ga0209201, IMG submission 184411) | Active sludge microbial communities of municipal wastewater-treating anaerobic digesters from USA - AD_UKC055_MetaG (SPAdes) (version 2) | ecosystem: Engineered > Bioreactor > Anaerobic >...
GTATTTTTCCCGGAGGTAATGATCCCGGCGAAATACTCTTTTCTGCTTTTTCTGAATCCGATGGCCGGCGTCATCAGCGGACTGAGGTGGTGCATCCTGGGTACTGAGATTCCGTCCCTGAATTATCTGTTCGGGTTTATACCCGTTATATTCCTGTTTGTGACCGGGATGATCTATTTTATCAGGGTAGAATACAAACTGGTGGACAGAATGTAAAATGAAAGGAGGATGGAATGGGTGCTACAGCGATCCGCGTGACGGAAATATCCAAAGAATACATGATCGATTATTCCCATACAAACAGTTTCAAGGAACTCGTTATGCGGAAGCTCTTTCCTGGCAGCCAAAACAACATCAAAAGCCGTAAAAATATTTTAGCGCTCGATAACCTTTCTTTTGAGGTGAAAAAAGGCGAAGTGCTGGGTATTATCGGGAAGAACGGCGCCGGTAAAAGCACGTTACTGAAAGTGCTGAGCGGAATTACGAGACCTACTTCCGGTAAAATTGAGATTTTTGGCCGGATGAGCTCTATCCTCGACATAGGTATAGGCTTCCATCCGGAACTGACAGGCAGGGAGAACATATACCTTAGTGGGGAATTAAACGGCCTCAACCGGAAGGAGATCAGGAAAAGGATGGGCGAGATCATTGATTTCAGCGGGGTGGAGAAATTCATTGATACTCCGGTGAAGTATTATTCCAGCGGCATGTTTTTAAGGCTTGCCTTTTCGGTGTTTACCGGCATTGATTCAGATATCCTGTTGCTGGATGAAGTCATGTCGGTAGGCGATGCGGAATTCCAGTTAAAAAGTTCCAGGAAACTGCAATCCATGTTCGGGCAGGGCAAAACCGTTATTTTGGTCAGCCATATTCCTGCTGACATTGTGAAATTATGCACAAGGGCTATCGTGCTGGAAGATGGTAAAATAGTTGAAGAAGGAATTCCGGGGAAGATAATTTCAGAGTACATGGAAGGAACCATCCTGAATTCGATAGATATACCAAAGGAACAAACCACAGACAAAACCAACAAGACAAAAGAAGAAGCTCAAAATACCTTAGAAACTGTAGAAACATTGCAGGAAGAACCTCTCAAAACGAGGAGTATGGTATTTTGGGACAATCTTTCAACAGCTCCGGGGAATGACTATTTCAGGTTGACTGGTGTACAAATCAGATCTGAAAATAGCGTCCCTGGTGAGATCATGTATATTGATGAAAGACTGATCCTTGAAATATTCTATTGGAAAAAAAATGAATCAGATATTATTGATGTAGGATTTTTTCTTTATCATTTTGGGAATATGATTCTTGCTTCAAATAGTATTTTGGAAGAACCGAGCATTTCACTGCATTCCAATTCAGGAAGATTTTGTGCAAAAACATGGATCCCTGAGAATTTGTTGAACGACACCGTTTATTCACTTGACATTCAATTCATAAAGGATAAAAGTGAATTACTTTTAAACTTAACTGACGTGATCTATTTTAAAATGAACCAATCTAAAGATCCATTACCTGTTTCCTTGAAAAAATATATTAATGAATTCCCGGGATCTATCAGGCTCTCACTTAAATGGGAAATTAACAATGCAGACAATTGACTTTTTGATTGAAGAAAAAACCAATCCTTTCTGTATTATTTGTGGTGTGATTTAAAGACCTTTCTTTATTGTATGGAATATAGCTATAAAATCAATGTTTGTATTATTGGCGCTGGCCCCGCCGGATTGGTTTGTGCATTCCATCTGGCAAAATTTAATATTCAAACACTGTTAATCGACAAATCTAAATTCCCAAGAAATAAGGTCTGTGGTGATGGAATTACAATGAAAGCAATTCACGAATTAGCCAGAATCAATCTGGATTTTGAAAAGAAAATCTTAAAAGATTCAAATACTCTCCCTTCTTATGGAATTGATATTATTTCTCCGGAACAAAGACAATTCAATGTTTTTTCACAGTTAAAAAAGAACCAAGAAATAACGGTCTTGGTCAAAAAGCGTGAAATTTTCGATTATAATTTATTAGAAGAAGTACGAAAGCAAAAAGAGATAATATTTTTAAGCAGTATAAAGGTTTTAAATTACATTAAAGTGGATGGCGCTTATTTAATAAAAGCTGTACACAATTCAAAAGAAGTCACTATTTATACAAATCTGATTATTGATGCTCAGGGGGCATATTCAGTCTTTGTCAGGCAACATCTTAAACTTAAACAATACAACAATAATTCATGCATTGGGGTTCGTGGTTACTTTGAAAGAAAAAAACCATCAAAAAACAACACCATTGAATTGTATTTTTTAAAAGAGCTACTTCCTGGATATTTTTGGATTTTTGATCTGCCAAATGGCATTGCAAATGTTGGATATGGCACAACTATTAAAAATTTCAACTCTTTAAAAACCAATTACAAGATACTATTCCATCAGCTTATTGAGAATTATCCCTTGATATCCGAAAGGATATATTCTGACAAAATAATTGGAGGGATCCAAACACATTTACTTCCAGTTCGAAGACGAAATAACCTGTTTTCAGGGGAAAATTTTCTATTAACAGGGGATGCAGCTTCATTAATAGATCCATTTACAGGTGAAGGTATAAGTAATGCATCTATCAGTGGCAGAATAGCTGCTCAAATTGCAAAATTTGCTGTTGATAATAACGATTATTCAGCCCGCTTTTTAAAACAATACGATAATCTGATCAATGAAGAAATTGGAAAAGAACTTAGATCAAGTTTCAAACTTAGAAGATTCTTAAAATACCCAAAACTGCTCGATTACATTTTTAAAAATGCTGACAAATCAAGATCATGTAAAAACATCATTTCTGCAATGTTTGTGGATTTTGAAAACAGAAAAACTGTTAGACCTGTGATTTGGTATTTGATATCTCCAAAATTTTTGTTTTATAGATTGAAACAATGGACTGAGCGAAATAAGTTTGAACCAGTAGGAATGTGACAATTCTTCAGAATTTGAATTATTACGAATACCCGATTAAGGATTCTTCGAGGAGTGAGTTAAGTTGTTTATTATAAAACAATTAGTAAAGCAAACTTAAATAATTGCATTTAGCGTATATATGAATCACTTGTACAGGTGTATTTAAAAAATATATTAATTGGGAACGGCGGATAGACTCATTTGGTTGTGAGTTAATTACTCTTCCCATTTTGTCAATAACCATTTGCAATTCATCTTGTCCATTCCGATTCCTGAAATAAGAATGAATATTATTAATAAGAATTTCATATAATTTTTTTGTTGTAAGTAATTCCAGCCCCGGAAGCTTTATCTCTCTTTCAATTGACAGGTTATACCATATCTTCGTCAATTCAATAAGTTCATTGAATGATTTCAGATTACTTTTCTCAACCTCTGTATCAGAACGAAAATTAACCGTTTTATAAAAGGTTAAGACCTTTTCAAGTAATGTTTTATTACAATTCCAAAGTGCACATTTAGACGGATGTGCAACTCGATTAAACCAAATGTACACATTGTTTACGTTGCAAAAATTAATCAATTCAGGAATATCTTCATAGTTTTGCTGAATATAACATGTTGATATTCCGAAATTTCTCCTATTGTCTTTTGAAAAGTCCAAATAATACCTGATATTTTCCATTGTTTTTTGCATATTTCCATTAACCCTGATTTTTTCATAGTTAATTGCATTAATGCTCTCGATGGAAACACAAATATTAAAATTTCCTCTGATCAGCAATTGCTTAATTCTTTCATTCAATACTGTACCGTTCGTTGTGATTAAAATATAACAGTCTGGATTCAATTTGATAATTTCATCCCATATTTTATAATATAACGGAATAAGAAAAGGTTCACCTCCAATGAATCTGGCAGATTTAATATGTGGAATAAAGTTACGCAATTCCGCAATAAGATTATCATCATAGATTTTTAACCCATGAGGTGAATTTTCAACCTTTTGTACTTTTATGCTGGAAGATAAACCATTGTTACACATAATGCATTCCAAGTTGCAGTTATTACTGCATTCAAAGCTGATCTCAGCAGGATATTCAGAATTTATATCATTGTTTTTAAATGTGCTGGGAATTGAGGAAATAAAGGCATTACTTTCACTTTGATCAAGACAGATTTCACAAATTTCAGACATTTTGTTGCGCTGCATTCTTTTCACGAATACTTTGCGCTTTTTTCCAAACCATGCCTCCTTTAACGAAGTTTGAGGATATTCTCCCAATAAATCGATTTTATTATAACAGCAAACCCCAATTTTCCCGTCAACATTCAAGTACATGCTGGAATAAGGAGCTTTGCACTGAATTTTAGATTCATTTAAATCAGTTTCTTTTTTCGTTTTAAGAAATATTTTTTGAAAGATATTCATTATAAATGTTTTTATTCAAGATAGTAAAACACCACCGTCAAAGACGGTGGCTTTTATAAAACGACACTCTAAAAGAGGGTAAAATCATTACGTTCTTTCTCAGTCTTTCGTTCTTCATCCTCTTGATACTTGACGTATCGGCGGATCATCTCTTCATTGATGCCTACAGTGTTCACAAAATATCCTCGCGACCAGAAATGATTGCCCCAATAAGGTGTCTTTTTCAAACTTGGATAACTCTTGAACATCTTGATTGCTGTCTTTCCTTTCAAGACTCCCATAAAGTCAGAAATGGACAACCTCGGTGGTATGGAAACAATCATATGAACATGATCAGCTTGTATGTGGAGTTTTTCGAGTTCTACATCTTTCCATTGACATATCGTTCGTATATCCTGGGCAATGTGCATCGATATATCTCCGGTCAAGATCCGAAATCGATACTTGGGTGTGAAGACAATATGATAATCACACTTGTATACTACATCCGTCAACTTCCTATATTTGCCCATAATGCAAATATAGAGTTTAATTAAAAAAGTTTCCGCAGCCTGTCAAGATTAGTCAGGTGGGCCTTTTCAATATTGAATTCGCTGGATTTGAAAGCCTTGAAAGCATATTCCAGCTGCCAAAGCTTTCTATACAAGGTTTTTGCATCTTACATGAAAGAAACTTTGAAAGCACAGATTCAGAATAATGAAAAGCGTTTTTCACCATGAAGAAGGGAAAAAGCAACAACAACTGGAATATAATTAACCGGGTGTACTTACAGTTGTCGCTGCTCTCTCAAGAGAGTTCCTTCTCTGATATTTTCAAATACCGTACATTGTCCATGAAGGTACTGATTGCATGGCTGTTATCTTTCTCCGAAAAAAAGTACTGATTTCTGAGAAAATATTCATATCTTTGGACTTAAGCATTGGGCTCAGTAATTTTGCTTTTCAATTTAAAAACACTGAGTTTCAGTTAATTCTGAAAGCATCCAGTGCTTTTTTTATTGCTACTTTTTACTTGCGAAACTTCAAATGATTATCGTTCCAGAAAGTAAATGTTGAGTTTAAAACAAATAATAAGGATTCCTGAATGGTGGGATTACATAATACCCCGTTACCTTGGAATTGTTTATTTCCTAATTTTTCACTTTGATCTCACTTATGATAAAGGATTTACAATATATATCCTTTTCATTGCAATTCTCTTTTTTACTGCCTCGTTTGGCTATCTTTTGAATGAGATTACCGACCTCCAAGAAGACCAAAAAGCAGGAAAAAAAAACAGAACCGAACGACTCACTCAATTCACTAAATACTCTTTGCTGTTCCTTTTTCTTCTTCTATCCTTTTTGCCCTGGTCACTTTTACCAGTAACTAAATTGAACTTCGGCTTATTCTGTATTCAGTTTTTATTATTTTTTTCATACTCAGTACCACCTTTCCGATGGAAAAGATATCCGGTTATGGGTGCCGTCCTGGATGCATTATACAACAATGTCGTTTTTACTTTTATTATCATTACGACTGTAGCAATACTGGCAGAAAAAAACTCAGGCATCCAATGGTGGATGTCTATTGTAATTTTTGTCTGGGCTTTTCTTAAAGGATTAAGGGGCATTTTATTGCATCTCATAATGGACAGAAAATATGACAAGGTCGCTGGGAAAAGTACATTCATTACTGAATTTGGACCTGTTTTCACAATTAACCTGATCAATAGATTTATCTTACCAGTTGAGCTTATAATGTTTTTTGCCATAGTCCTTGCCCTTTCTCTCACCGGAATACCTCTCTTATGGTTGATATTCCCATTTTTTTACCTCTACCTATTTCTTTTTTTCAGACTCTGGGAAAGAAATCATCCCTGGAGAAAGAGAGAGGTAAAATTCAGGTACCTATATATACTTAACGACCTGTATGAAGAATGGTTGCCAATTATTGGGGTGTTAATACTTCCGTTTTTTGATTTTCGGTACTGCCTTTTAATCCCCATCCATTTGCTTTTGTTCAACAGAACTGTGGGAAAACTTGTCCGGAATACCAGGATTAATATTAAAAACTGTTCAGACTGGATTGAATTTCTGGACCTTAAAAATAAATTTTTAAGCTTCCATCACCTGATTATAATAAGGTGGAATCATTTTATACTTCAGAAGACTATCAAAAAGGTCTACTGGTATTTTCATGGTCATTTCAAGTACTATATGGATACTTATTTCAAAAAAAAATAAAAAGTGGTCATTTCGGATGATAACAGAATAGTAAATGGTTTGTGGATAGGGGAAAGCCTTTCTTCCCTTGAAATGCTTACCATCAGGTCATTTATTAACCATGGCCATACCTTCAGATTATGGGTGTATGACCAGTTAACCACACCTTTACCCCCCGGAGTACTGGTGATGGATGCCAATATCATTCTTCCTGCAGAAAGGATCTTCAGGTATAAACATAAAAACCAGTATGGACATGGAAAGGGAAGTCTGGCCGGATTTTCTGATATTTTCAGATACAAACTATTGTTTGATCATGGAGGCTGGTGGGTGGATATGGATGTAACCTGCCTGAAAACGCTGGAATTCAAGGCACAATATGTTTTTAGGAGCCACCACGAATTAAAGATGGTTGGCAATATAATGAAGTGTCCGAAAGGAAGCGAACTGATGAAAAGATGTTTTGACCTGGCAAGTGAAAAAGTTACAGCTGATAACCGGGACTGGAACTTGCCTATTCAGATATTGAATGACCAAATAAAATATCTTGACCTTGAACGAAATATTATTGAAATATCCAATGAAGATAGCTGGTTAGTAATAAAGAGATTCATTTTAAAGGACTTTGAAATTCCGGACAACTGGTATGTAATTCATTGGGTTAATGAGGAATGGAACAGAAATGGAATTAATAAGAATTATGCCGCACGAAGCTCATTGCTTAACCGATTAAAGACGGAAAATGGGATGCCTCCCCCAAAAATAGGCCTTAAGGAAATTATAACAACAAGAATGAAATTAACTACATTCTCTGTTGCTTCCCGTTATATTACATCAGGAAACTCCTTTGCTTTGGCTTATTACTTAATAACCAGAATGATTAAAAGTACCTTATATAAAATTTACTTTGTTGTGAGAAGGATTATCCTTTGGGGCTGGGGTTATGTCGATTATTATATTCAAAAGTACCTGAAACGAACGGATGGTATAGAAAAAGAAGAAAAAATTAAAGGAGATTTAACTTCCCGGATAAAAAAATACAAAAGGTACAGGCGCCTCGGGAATTCCGTTCCAGTCTGTTTCGCACCTTTTAAAAGCCTATACTTTGGATTTGAGGGAAAAGTAACAGCCTGTTGTTTTAACCGATCTTATGTGTTGGGGCACATCCCTGAATCCTCTGTCCTGCAAATATGGAATAGTGAACGTGCGGATAAACTTAGGCAAATTCTGAAAAAAGATCAACTTGAAAATGGCTGCATGAACTGCAAGGAATGGATCTGTAGCGGAAATTATAATGCCGTAGGGGCAAACTTTTATGATAACTACCAAGAAAGGCTTGACACTCCGGTAATGGTTGAATTTGAGCTTAGCAACCTTTGCAATCTTGAATGTATTATGTGCGAGGGATATTATTCTTCGCTAATACGTGAACGCAGAGAGAAACTCCCCCCGTTTAAAATGCCTTATGATGACACATTTGTAAGTCAGTTTGATGAGATTATTCCCCACCTGGAACTCACCAAGTTTATGGGAGGTGAACCGTTTCTGATAGACATTTATTTTAAAATCTGGGAAAAAATAATAAGAAAAAATCCCGGCTGTATAATTGATGTACAGACAAACGGCACCATTCTGACAAATAAAGTAAAGGATATTCTCGATAAAGGCAATTTCCAAATAGGTATATCTATTGATTCATTGGAAAAGGGGACTTATGAAAAGATAAGAAAAAACGCACGTTTTGAACAGGTTATCCGAAACATTCGTTTCTTTTCGGCATACAGTAAAGAAAAGGGGAATCCGATGCATATTTCTGTATGCCCGATGAGAATCAATTGGAAAGAAATACCAGCTTTGATGGAATTTAGCAATGAACTGGAAGCTTACGTTTTCTTTAACCTTGTATGGAAGCCGGCTGACCTGGCTCTCTGGAACCTTCCTGCTGAAAAGCTACTGGAGATCTATGATTATCTACACTCATATTCTCCCCGTACATCCAACATGATTGAAATGCAAAACGAAAAAAGCTATAATGGATTATTAACCCAGTTGCATTACTGGTACACCAAAGCCCTTCCTGTAAATGATACCACCGACCCAAATAAAAAAGAAGAGGAAATCACTGTAATTGAAAACAGAGTTTTAAAAAGAATAAACAGGTTGATAAAAAAACTAAAAGCCGGGGAGCATGAAGAAACAGGCACTATCAACTGTTATCGCAAAGATACCATCAATAAAATGATTGAAGTTTTTTCCAATAACCCCTACTACAAAAGAGCAATGATTGAGCTAGACAAAGTACCAGATGAAATCATTTTGGGATTGATCAGACAAAATTCACCGGAAGAATTATTGCAGAAGTTTAAAAATTACTTCGGTGAATTAAATGCAGCAACAAAAACTGACCATGAAGAATAACAAAATGATAAAGGAGTCAATTCCTTATGATTCTCAAAAGGGATGTCCTCAGGATAAGTGTCTTCAAGTGACTTCTTTCAAAGGAATTAATAGAAATCAACAGATTAAGTAAACATGGGCTATTTTCATTAAACTGTATTTTCCCGGGATTATGAAATACAGGCGATCCTTAATGTTATTTATTGCCATTTTGTTTACGTTGGCTTTTATTTTGATACTGAACAGGTACCTGACAGAAGTTAAGATTTGCCAACCTGTTGTTATCCGGGTTACAGGAATATCCGAAACAGAAGCCGGACAAATTGGTTTTTTGGGAAACACTCCACTGGGATGGGTACTGAAATTGAAATATGCAAATTCGCTCCGGTGGGAATTCAACAGTTATGGCAGCTTTACCAATTTAAAGATATCGGGAGACCCGTCTTTGATAAAAAAGATAAGCCGGCTTGAAATTTTCATTGGGAATGTGAAATACACTATTATAAACGAGTTAAAAACCAGAAAGAATGAAGAAAAGGACCTCATTCAGTATATTGATCCTTCTGTTTCCAAAACAGACATCCTGAAATCATTTCTGCATTGGAATATTATCAGGTTACTTTTTATTGCAGTGGGAACCCTTACCCTCATTTTTCTTTTCCGCCTGGCAAATAGAAAACTAGCCTTCAGAGCCACTTTAATCTCACTTTTAACCAGCTTTTATCTTCAGATTAAATCAGGTCATTCAAATTTGATATCCTTACTGTCCGACCTTTACAAACTGGTTTATATTTTTCTCTTTTGCTTTATCCTGATTCCTGTATATATCGCATGGTTTTTCCCTAAGACTGATTACCCTAATATAGTGGAAATTCAGGGTGACACTTGGTATTATCAAATACGGGGTGTGAACCTTGCTTACGGAAAAGGATTACGAAACACAACATTTTTTGAAAAATATGCATTTAGTCATACTGACATTCATAAAAGTACGGAATACGAGTATTTTAAAGATGGTGAAAATATAGATCCGTTAAAACAACTATGCCCTCCGGTATATCCAATTTTTTTGGCGATTGTGTATAAAACTTTCGGGGTTTCACCCAGGATTGCAAGATACATTCAATTGCTATTACTGATATTTGTCGCTGCTTTTCTTCCTTTGTTCGGGCATTGCTTGTGGAAGGGGAAAGGAGTACTGATCGGGACTGTAGCCGGCTTGTTTTTTCTGTTCAAACAATACACACAGGCCGGTGAATTAATGACCGAAAGTTTACAAATATTTCTGATTTTTATTCTTTTGTTTGCCTTTTATTTTTACAACAAAAGAAAATCATTTTTAACATCTGCATTTGTTGGTGTATTGCTCGCCATTAATTTGCTGGTGAAGGGGATTATCATTTTTATTCCGCTATTCTATTTTTTTTACTTATTCAGAAACGACAACTACAGGCTGTCAATATTCATCCGGACAAAATGGCTCATGCTGATTTCATTTGTTTTTGTTGTATCACTTTGGACTTTCCATTTGAATTCGATAAACGGATGTATTGAGAAGGTAAAAGAAGAAAGAGAATTACAGGAACTCAGGAAACAATACAAAGAATTTGTATCATTTTCCGAATCATCGGGCATCCTATCTTCACAGGAATTTTTTAACCAGCTCTATGAATTGGCAAACCGGAAAACTTCAGAATATAATTCTGATCTGCAGGTTATAGAAGAAAATGTTGTTAAAAATCAAATCCTTACCGAAAAACAAAGAATTGATTCCTTGAATTCGATTATCAAATCATTTGTAGAACCGCTTTGGGAAGCTCCGGTTGCTGGAATAAAAATACTGGGACATAATTACATTTTACATCCCGATCGTTTCATGCTTATTTCTTCCAATCCGCGAAGAACATTATTGGAGGCTAACTGCATGAGAAGTATAAACGGGGATGTTATTATTGATAATAATATCAAATATACGTATGACGAGCATTACGACTGGTCTCCCATTCGCCGGGTAGTCAATTTTTATTGGAATAATCCACAGATTATTCCAATCATCTTTCCAAATAAATTATTCCGGGGATTTAGTGCTTTCCCGTTCTTTATCCTTCTCTTTGTTCTGGTTTTATTTGATTTTTCGGTGCATTTAGGTCACAGGATCAGGATATGTCCGGCATGGTGGCTAATCCTGCTGGCAGTGGTATTTATATTGATTATACCTATTGTGGTAAATAACAAAACCTTCTTTATTCTTTGTTTAATTACTGGTACAGTAGCTATTGTTTTGTCGTATCCTTTAAAAATCAAGCTTATAATGTTTGATGTACCGTTTTATCTGAATATGTTTATTCTGAATTTCGTATTAATTGCCATGATACATTTTGGATTAGACCGGTTAAATTCTATTGTTAATTTTATTGTTATTCTAATAGCACTATACTATTTCAGCGAGTTAATTGAAAAAATGATCAGTTGGAATCTTAAGAGACAATATATAAGACCTGGTTCCTAGTACTTTATTCAAAAACATCAGCAGATTGAATGTAAGCATTCGGCCTGGTACATATTGCAGGTGAAACTTCGGGGCTTTAGTTTACCGGAAAAACATAGTATGACTGAAGTATCATTTCTGGAACTGGTAAGCCGCCGCAAAGAGACCGGATTATAGGTTCGTGATTTTTTTTCAAATGAGGGTATTCCTCAATCGACCTATTACTATTGGAGGAATAAATTGAATAAAAAAGCAGCGCAACCCAAAAGGTTCATTCCTCTTGTGGTTAGTAGCAACCTTGCCGCTCAAAAGAAAGATCAGTTTTCACATTCGGATCCACACATATCAGCAGCGGATTTCTTAGAAGATAACAAGTTTGAGTTTGTTTTTCCAAATGGTGCTTCTCCAGGAGCGCGATGAGTTGTATGCGGAACTGTCCCGTTTCCGGGAAATGGACCATCGGACCTTGGTCATCTATTTTTTACTGGGATGTTGCAATGCCAGTGGTGTTAATCCCAGGGAGTGGTTGACCGATATCCTCACAAGAATCCCGGAATATAATAGCAATTATAATCTTGACCTGGCCGACTTATTACCGCACAACTGGAAAAAGCTGAAGAGTCTACAACAAACTCCAGATTCTTTTGGAGTCAATTAAAGTTCTTCAGAAAAATCCCTGGCAAATTACGCCACTTCACTACAACTCAAATAAAATCCAACGAAATCCAATCTTAATTGGAAACTCCAAAAAAATGGGGAAATCTACGTCATCTGCTGTATGCAGGAGGCCGAATGCTTATGGGTGGCCGCTACTTCACAACCACCCACTTAACTTCAAAATTACTCTACTTGCCAATGTCCCTGACAATACTGCGTTTGCCTTTCCCCAGGTCAATTCTATCCGGTTTTAAATCCTTTTCATTCAGAATCATCTAAAATAAAATTGAATTGAGCCAAATAATTTTGGGAAATACTTCTCCAATTGAGAGTATTACTGATTTGTCCCAGATCTGTTTCAGGTACTGGCCTTTTTCCCCGGTATTGTAAGTAAAATTCAGTTAATCTCCCTGATAAATCCTTTGAATCCCGGAAATTCACAAACTCCCCGTTCACACCTTCCTTTATCATCTCCTCAAATCCGCTGGCCCGGGTGGAGATCAGGTACACCCCGCAACTCAGCGCTTCCAGCGCTGAAATGCTCATTCCTTCATTCAGCGAGGGAGCTACCATCACATGAGCCGACTGGTATTCTTCCACCATCTTTTCTTCCGCTATTTTCCCCAGGAACTTCACATTGGGCGACAATCCTGCTTTTTCCATAAAGCGCTCCATCTTCTTTCGAAGGGAACCGTCCCCTACGATGTGCACTTCAAAATCCGTTATTTCCTGTGAAAAAACCTTAAGGGCTTTCAGGAAAGTCATGGGGTCCTTCTGGATAACCAGTCTCCCGACAAAAAGGATGCGCAATTGTTGTGGCCGTTTGCTGAAGTCGGGGAAGAACCGGGAAGTATCCACCCCATTGGGGATTATCACATTCTTTTTTTCATGATTCTTTCCCAGAAACCTGTCAAGGTTGGCCTTCATCATCTTCGTCTGGATGAAATTGATGTCAGAATGCATACTGACTTTCTTTATCCAGAAATAGGCTCCCAGGTGGAGAAAGAACATCTGGCGGGGATGCACCCAGGGGATTTCATGCCCATGAGAAACCTGAACATAAGGCAATCCGTATTTCATTTTCAGCCATCGGGCCACTTCTCCCCCAGGCAACACAAAATGGGCCATGCAAATATCAAAATCCACAAATCCCGGGTTCTTGCGAATAAACCTTTTGGTAGTCCGGATCCAGGATAGCATTTCCCAAGGATTGGACTGGAAAGCGTTTTTACGGAGGGAAGGAAGGCGGATGACCTGGGGATTAAGAATTTCGGATTGCGGATTGCGGACTGTAGATCGTGGACTGCGGATTGCAGATTGCGGCCCTTCGACTCCGTTCAGGGTAGAATTGTGGATTTCGGATCGAGGTAAAGCTGTGGTCAGAATGGTGACCTGGTTACCCGATTTTGCCAGGTTTTCGGAAATATATTTACAGATAATTCCGCCCCCTCCGCCGATGGGGGGGTATTCATACGAGAGGACAAGAATCTTCATTTTTATAGATTCCCTTTCTCCCGGATCAGGTAAATGGGCCGGTTTTTGACTTCATTGTAAATCTTCCCGATGTATTCCCCCAGTATCCATATCAGGATAAATAGTAAACCGGTTAAGATAAATGTAGTGATGCTAAGCCATTTGTAAAGCGGGTATTCCACTCCGTTAAAAAATGCGTCGTAAGAGACATAGAGGAGAAAGAGGATACCGGTCAGCACGATAATGGCGCCAAGGATCAAACCTGCACGGAGTGGCAGCAGGGAGAAATTAAGAATTCCGTTCATGCCCAGGCGCATCATTTTCAGGAGGCTGAATCCTGACTTTCCCCTGGTCCGGTTGGGGCGGTCATAATCAATAAAAGTGAATGTATATCCCATCCAGGAAATCATTCCTCTGAGGTAACGCGTTTTTTCCTTCAGGGTACGTAACTCCTCCCCCACTTTTTTGCTTATCAGCCTGAACTCTCCCACATTGCCCTGTTGTTTGTTGTCCGAGAATTTATCCAGCAGGAAATAATAGAGACCAGCGGTTATTCTTTTAAACAAGCCGTCGTTTCTCCGTCTTCTGCGCATTAACACGATATCATTGCCATTCTGCCAGGCCTGAATCATTTCCGGGATCAGCCGGGGAGGATCCTGTAGATCAGCGTCCATGGTAATGATGGCATCGCCGGTGGCAAAGTCAAGGCCGGCAGTCAGGGCAGCCTGTTGTCCGAAGTTCCGGCTGAAACTCAGGTATTTGATCCTTTGATTTTCACCGGACAATTCCTTGATAATCCTTAAGGAAAGGTCTGTGCTTGCATCATCTACAAAAATGATCTCATAATCCGGCATTTCCGGTTCAAGTGCTTTGATTAAAGAGTTTGTAAGCACCCTGATATTATCCTGTTCATTATAAACAGGAACAACGATTGATATGCCGGCCATTGCGATATTGCGATATTTTTTAACAGTTGTAAAAATAGGAAAACTGATCTGAATTTGCTAAGGGCGAGAATTTATTCATTGAATTCCGGCGAGCGCATTGACTACTTCCGTTCTTTGTGCCAGGTTAGCATTAATGCCTGGTCTTTGCTTATGGCTGATCACGTGCGGAAACCCGTCGAACTCATCCCGGTTCTCCGAGATTCGTTTCCCCGCTGCTTTGCGGCGGGGTGTTTCAATAGAGATCAGGGCAAGGGATTTAATTATACAGCTGCTGATTCTCCCTAATAGTCGCGTATCACGCTGGTACCGCGGCCGTTATTCCGGTCCCAGATAATCTGGTCGTTGCTGTTGGTGTCGCCGTTCAGGTTATAATCTCCCGGACGGTAACCCTGCTTTCCGTTGTGGATTTCCCACGTGCTCTGGTCGTCGGCGTTGATGTCGGTATCCGAGTTGCCAGTCTGCGACTGGTTGCCGTTTCCGCCGAACATGAACCAGATGCCGCCGGCCTCCTTCTGTCCTATGGCGCCCGATCCCGGCAACACATAGCTGTTCTGCGTTGTGAAGTCATAAGTCAGCGTTCCGGCCACGACCTGTACCGGCACGTGCGACATCACCAGCAGGTGGTTGCGGTGTTCGACCACCAGGTAGTAGTTGCCATTCATGTCGAGGTCGCAGCAGTCGAAGCCTTCAAGCATTTCTATAGTTCCATCGCTGAGCAAAAGGGCCGCCTTCTCACATATCTTCTGGTAACCCGCTCCGGCGGTGTTCCGCAGGGAGACCAGCACCCAATCAACTGCCGTCGCCGGATAACCCGCATCGCCCACCGATCCTCCCGTGTCAAAGAGGCTCCCTTCAGCGCCGTCGTAGTTCCAAGGCTCCGTGTTGTAAGGCTGTCCCGCAGGGGTGTAAAAGATAGTCGCCCCATCCTGGTACGCCTGTCCGGGCAGCATCTGCAGATCGTTCAGCGTGGTACGCATCGGCACGGTGTATTCCGCCGAGGTCACCGGGTTGATCAGGGCGCCTTCGAGGTAGACTTTGGCGTCAATACGGATACATGCCCCCGGATCAATCACTGCTACGGAGGTAGTGGCTTCCGGGCCCACGCAACCGGCCAGGGTGGCAGTAACACTGTATTCGCCGGCATTGGAGAAATCGGCATTTCCAATCACCGGATTCTGTTCCGAAGAAACAAATCCTCCGGGACCGCTCCAGTTGTAGGTGGCCCCCGCCACCGGCGTCGCCGTCAGCAGAATGGTTCCCCCGACATTCACGGGAGAATTGCTTCCGGCCGTGATCACAGGGCCTGCCCCCGGATTTATCTCTCCGTCGATGAAATAGTCCGATTTAGGGCTGTCGGCAAGAGGGGCATAACCGGGAGGCGGTCCGCCATACTGGCACGTCGTGGAATAGGTATGATCAAATGCCAGGGCTGACACACCCCCCTGAAAGGTAAAAGAGAGGGTAAAAAAGGTGGCGCCGTCAGCCAGGCTCACCCCTCCCGCCGCGGAGGTGAATCCCGACAAACGGATAACGCCAGGCGTCGTCAGAGAGGAACCCAACGATATCACTCCGGAGGTGTTGGTGAATTGTGGTTCGGTCAATACCTGGCTGTTGTACAGGATCGTCAGGGATACCGCCCCGATACCATTGAAGCCGGTGACGGTGACCGGAAATTCCACCCGCTGTCCGGGACAAGCCTCCTGTTCCGGAATCGTCGTCACTGGCGCAACGGTCTGGGCCGGAGATGGCGAAAGGGTAAACACCAGGTTCAGGATCGCCAGTAATATAACAACGGCTTTTTCTTTCATTGCAGTTCGTTAAAACAATTATCAAATGCTTTTACCCCACTATTGAAACTCCCCGCCGCTGAGCAGCGGCGAATCCGATTATGTAGAGGACTTCTTTAGTGTCTTGCTCGTTAATCCCGCGGCAGAGCCGACGGGGAGTGCGCAGTCCGGAATTCACCGGACAGATTGCAAGGATCTGCCGGAATCAGATGGGCGGGCATACTCAGGTTGAAATCACCGGTTACCAAACCAAAGAAGTGTTGGGTGACATCCGTTGTGCCCACCATGATTTCGGGGTAAATGCCTTCTGTTGTATAGTTTTGTGAAATGATTTCTCCTGGTTTCCAGAAACTCCACATTTCCACAGGTGCCTCCCAGGCGGGATTTCCATCATTCAAAGAAAACAAATTGATTCTTCCGGCATCGCCTGAATTTATCCTGTTGTCGAAAACGACATTTCCTGCTTTAAACCTGAAAAATTCGATCGCAGACTGCGGACCAACGCCCCAGGCATTGACCATTCCGGCATCGAGGGCGTTGACTGCCCCTCCGGTTTCCGCATTGTAAGATGAAACCACCGTATATGTTCCGGCCGGAAGGTCGTCAAAGCGGTATTCCCCGTTTTCATCGGTCTCGGCCGTATATGTTTGTCCTCCTCCCTGCAAGGTGACGGTTACCCCTTCGAGTGGCGGGGTATACGTGATGAATTCTCCGTTGCAGATCACCTGGCCGCAATAACGGTATGTTCCCAGAACTGCCGCGCCTGCATCATCAATGCCGAAATTGATTTCGGCCGAAAGGTCATCAATATCAATATCAAAGGATATCATCCCGTCGGCCAGGCCGTCATGCGGCGGTCCCCCGGCAAAGTGCTCGCCGATGTATTCCCATCCCGGCGGCAAAAGTGTTGACGGGGCGCTGTTCCCCACGGCACCCTGGTGGATGGTAAGTTGCAGCGAATGGCTTGCTCCTGCCAGCGCCTCCAGGGTGTAGCTTCCGTCGGCGGAAACAGGCGCAGAAGCGGAGACTATCCCGTCAGCGCCGAGCAGGTTCACATACAGGCTCCCCCCCGCATTGGTGCCCGTACCATCCACCATACCGTCTTCCAGGCGGTCACCGTCGTGATATACCGTTCCCGCCAATGTGACATAACTGTCGATGACATAATTGGCAAGTGTGGTGATACTCATTTTTGACATTTTGTATAGATAGTTCAGGTTCAGCGTGCTGTACCTGTCGGAGGTCGTATGATAATATGGAGTGAAATCGCCCGATTTGTAACCTTCAATCAGCAGGATGGCTGAAAAACCCTTGTTCCAGAAGGAGGAGTGATCACTGTTCGTTACTCCCGGATATTTTATGACCGGATTTAACCCGACCTGGTAAGTGCTGTTTATCGTCACCATGTCATTGGCCAGTTGTACCGAACTTGCGTAATTTTGCGTGTGAATTTCAGCCAGTCCGTCGTTGTTGCTGTCCCACCCCAGCATGTCAAGATTGATGACCCTCCTGATGTCCATCCCGTTTGATTTGGCCCACTGGGCGAAATATTTACTTCCCACCAGACCATTTTCCTCCCGGTCCCAGAGCGCGTAGATCACGGTATATTCCGTCGTGTAACACGACAAAAGCCTGGCGGCTTCGAGGACCGCAGCCACCCCGGTGGCATTGTCATCGGCGGCATAATTGGTCACTGCATCGTAATGAGCGCAGATGATGTACACCTGGTCGGGGTCCCTTCCCGGTTGAACGGCATAGACATTGTAACCCGAATAAGTGGCACTGAAATATTGCTCGTGGGTTTCCAGCCCATACCCCTCCAGTTTCGATTTGATGTAACTGCGCGCGATCGGATAGGTGGTGGTTCCGGGTCTCCGGCTGGTAATGTACCAGGTTTGGGAATTAATGGTTACGGGATCTTCCCCCGACAATATCCTGACAAAGCTGTTGATGCTGTCACCGCTAACGCTGTTTGAAATAGCGGTTATCCTTGGCAGGGGAAGCTGCGCCAGCAGGAGACTATGGGTGAACAATACAAATAGTGACAGAATCCCGATGCTCCTGAAGGCTCCATTACAAGAAATAGTGATTGGTTTATGCACAATGATCCTTTTCATCTGTTTTAAAATATTAGGTTGTTATGGTCCATTCCGAGAAACAGATGTAATATCCATGTGGGTTAATCATGCAGGATGGTGCATTAATGATGCATGGATATTTCATATGGGTTTGCTTTAACTGGTTCATCCTTGCAAAGCTATAAAATTTTAAAATAGTTGATTACGACAACAAAATAAAACCCCCGCACTTCCCGGAGGAAATGCGGGGGTTGTTCTTTCACTGATAACAAAGTATTAATCAGAGCCGGAAGCCGGTTGTTACGCCAGCTACCGGCCGATTCTCACTAATAGTCGCGGATCACGCTGGTGC
>Ga0209201_1002360_pt1 | contig 18763 bp, 16 predicted proteins | sample AD_UKC055_MetaG_FD_184411 | JGI IMG/M metagenome (GOLD analysis project Ga0209201, IMG submission 184411) | Active sludge microbial communities of municipal wastewater-treating anaerobic digesters from USA - AD_UKC055_MetaG (SPAdes) (version 2) | ecosystem: Engineered > Bioreactor > Anaerobic >...
AGCTCTTCTTCGATTCGATCCGTGAAGACGCCATGGCCGATGCCAACCTCCGCCAGGCCGCACTGGCGAACACCATGGAGAACTTCGGCTACGTTTTCCACAAGGCGCTCGAGGGCCTCTTCATCGACCGCATGGACCAAAACGAAGAGATCACTGCCAAGTTCATGAACGAGCACCAGTTCCGCGAAGCCGTCAGCCAGCATCTGCTGAAGGACGTCTACGACCAGATCCGGGAAGGGGCGGGGGTGGCGAAGTGACAGCGGAAGATGACGAGAAGGGTATTTTGACGACCGAAAGACGCTTGGCAGAAGCTGGAGTCTTCCGCCTGCATCGCGTGTCAGTCGCTGCGCGGTTGTGAGCGAGGGAGGGCTTCGCCTTATCCCCGGTACACCGAGGCAGACGACTCACAAGGACACCCCAAAGCAAACGTGAGCAACTTGACACAAGTCACTAGCTGGAGGGTCGGTCGATGTGGTCGCGCCTACGAACTTTACTGCAGCGTTGGCATAGGTGAGGATGGACGGGAGGATGAGACGATGAGTGATCTGGGGCCACCGAGATTCGACTTCACCGATATAAGGCCACCGAAATTCGAATACACGGCTCGTCACCGCGACCGCCGTTACAAACACGAGCGTTTCAAGGTATGGGCCGCCGTCGCAACGGGTATAAACACAGCCAAAACGATAGAGATGATGCTGACGGCAGAGGAGGCTTTTGAGCATTACGACAAAGAACTCGAAAAAGGTGCCCAGGCGTTCCTCGAAGAGAATGACACGTATCGGGGGCTAATGCACGCGTTTAACGCGCACAGCGTGCTACATGTGCTTAAACGTGCTGGCTACATTCGCTTTATCGATAAGTATCCGTGGGAATGAGAGGAGACGAGACAGATGCTTAGGTTTAGGGACGGCATGAATTCCGATACGGCTACATGTGAAAGGAAAGGCGCTTAGGGCTTGGAGTCTTGTTGGTAAGGTCCTAGAAAGCGCTCGCCATCAAAGTGTATTAGATGGGACGGGGAATCAGCCACCCACACGTCGGTTTCCCAACTGATTTCCGCCAAGCACTTACCCCTCGTGGGCCTATCGGGAAACGGTGTGACATAGAGAAGTCCAGCAGAGCAGCCTACGAAGAGCCGAGAAGCTCTGAATGCCGCTTGGCATCGACTGGACCATGAGAAGTCACAGCCTCAATGAGAAGCAACCAGTTTTCTCCGCGTGGTACAGAACAACATCTGGAAACTTCCCATGTGAATCGAATTCCAGCCCGAGCTCAGCAAATGCATATTTCGGCACGAGTAGTTAAGGCGTTTTCAAGCGAGCAGATTGTACCATGGCGCGCCTAGTCGTTGGACACCGGGCGCCGGTAAGCGATTGCGCGTTTGTTGATACATAAGCAGATGTATGAACGGATGCTATGACGCACGGGGTATGTCGCCGGTTGGACGCGAAGTCCTGACGGCTGATTCTCATTCTTTGTCGGCCGCAGTTGTGAAGTGGGAACCTGTCTCTCCAGTTCCGAAAGGAACAAGCGAGTCGATGGAATGTGTTCCGGCGCGAAGGGGCGATCGGTGACTATTTTCCTGTATTGGATTATCCCTTTGGGAGCGATGTAAATGATAGAACAGAGGCGCAGCGCATCTCCGATTAGCTTGCTTCCAGTAGGCATTCTTAGCAATACATCCTTCCAGGTCGCACAGCCTGTATCGAATTGTGCGGCCGTTCCGGACATGCGGAGGGCCGGGGGTGAGATTGCTCAGGCTGGCAGTCATCCGGGACTGAGCGAGAAATGCCCGGCTTATACCAAGACACTTGGACGCGTCGCGTTCCTTGAGCAACTGGTTCTTGAGGCCATTCGAGTCTCCATTTTCGCTTTGCGCCGAACCTCTTTCAATCTCACGCATAGACTGGCCGGTATCTGTGAAGCACTCGCCGCACCGGTCGGTCTGGTTTGTACTCCCGTCCTTGGTTCTCGAGTGGTCGGAGACGGAGCACGCCGCAGTGGCAATGGATAAGTGTGAAGATACGGTCAGGAACACAGGGTTCAAAAAATTCCAGAAATTTTGTGCGAACGGGTGTACACATCTCCTCCTGGTTGCGTTTCCCCCCCTCGCCCCCCCTCGGTCTTCTCCGCACGCGCTGGCTGGCCGCGGTTACTCGATGCCCCGACGGACGGGTTGCTTCGCCCGGTCGGAAGGGGAAGACCGGCTGGGGTCGGCGCCCTCCCGAATCTGGAAGCACTCCGCCGCCATGCTTCATAACCATACGGCGGTTGTGCGACACGAGGGCACCTCGCTACTCGCGGGCCGGGAAGGTGTGCACGGGAAAGGCGCGTCTCCGAGACTAGCAGGACTAGCAGGAATAGCACGGGCTTCCTGCGCTGCGCCTACTTGCCTGCTCACTCCACGCCCGGTCCAAGAAGTGCGGCGCATGCTCTACCGCTTTGGCCCATGCCACTGTCGACGGGAGCCGTCCTCCGCGCCAGCCTCGCCACTGGCGCCAATGCCGGGGCGTGTGGATCAGGGACCGGGCTTTCGCCGCTGCGTGGGCCGAGATCTAGTGTCGCGTCTCCCGTTCAGAAATTTGGGGCCTCCAGAATGCAGGCCAAGGTCCTTCATCGCGCCTTCCTGCATTTAGGACGTGGAAGAACATGAGGGTCGCGCGGGGATCATTCGGCACCGCCCGGAGGTGCAGGACTAACAGACATGCCCTAACTGGCGGGCGGGGGCTGACACCGAAGCATGACCATCAAGATTCGATGTTCTTGTGACAAATACGCGGCGGGGTTTTGTCAGTTCTGTCAGTGTTTTCAGCGTTATAGCAGATAACAAGGCCCCGCCCTGGCGCGGATTCTTGGCACACTCCTGGCACACTTCAAAACAAAAAGAGGCGAAAAAGGGCCATTTCTGACCACACGAAGGGAATGGGTAAATCCGCACAAATGGTGTGATTACATGTGGTTACATACTTTAGTATATTGCCACTTTATGGTCTCTTAATCCCAAGGTCGGGCGTTCGAGTCGCCCGCGGCCCACCAATCAAATCAAGGACTTACGCACGAAAGCGTGGGTCCTTTTCTATTGAAAAAGCATACCGCAACCACGGCCGGCTGCAATCCCCGCACCCAGTAGAATTTAGAAGCCAGACGCTTTGCTCGTGCTCACGCGATTCGCTCAAGTGATTCTTCGGATACTTGCAGGGATGGCCGGGGGCATGTCTTCTGAAGTGCCGGCGCTGCCTCGCCGGTTTTTTGAGCGAGACGGCCTCGGATACGGCAAGATAAATCTGGAAATCCGTCAATTTCTTGGATACAGTGTGTGCATCCCACTGGGTTGTACGGGAAAATGTGGCGAACTGGGTGAAGTTCAGGTCACGGCTGTGGGCGCATCAGCCCGGCCAGGCATTGAGGGACACATCATGAAAGACACACCAATACTCTCCGGGTGCATGGGCATGAGCCGCCGCGGATTCCTGGCGACGGGCTGCGCGGCCTGTCTGGGCGCAGCGGGGTGCGCGTCGCTGAAGGGCGAGCGCAAGGCTGCCAAGACAGCCGCTGAGAAAATGCGTATTCGCACGATTTACTCGCTTCACGCCGAGGTGCAGCCCGGCCCCGACTGGCCGAACGTGGGTTTCGATTTCCGCCCGCCGATGGAGCGCATCAACAACGAACTTGCGTTGGCGTTCCCGCACTATGAATTCTTGCCCGCCCTCGCTACGGGTCCGGAACAGGCCAAGAAGATCCTCGAAGAAGATGCGTCAAAAAACATCGACGGATACATCGTTTATCAGATGAACTGCTGGAATCAGGTCGTGCAGACCATCGCCGCCTCCGGGAAACCCGTGCTGTATGCCGATTTCCAATACGCCGGCAGCGGCGGGTTCCTGGTCTACACGGCGGGGTTCTTGCGTAAGAACGCACCCAACGTCGGGTTCGTGGCGTCCTCGGATATGAAAGACCACATCGCGGCCGTGCGCTGCTTCGACATGGTGCGAAAGGGCGGGTCTCCGGCGGATTTCGTTGCGGCGGCCACGGAAGCCCGCGTGAAGTCTACTCCGAAACCCGGGAGACTCGCGTGTAAGGATGATCCTCTCAGGGCGTTGTCTCCTGATGAGTGCCTGGCTCGGATGAAAGCGTCGAAGATCCTGGCCGTACGCGACCAGGAATCGGGGCCCGGCGGCGAATTCATGGGGATCCCCATTATCAAGGTGAGTTTCGCCGAGGTGAACCAGGCATGGGAGACCGCCGACAAGGACGAGACTCGCGCCGTGGCCGATCGTTGGCAGCAGAACGCGGCCTTGGTTGAAGGCGTCTCGCGTGAGACGCTTGAGACTTCAGCCGCGATGTACCTCGGCCAGAAAGCCGTCTTGAACAAATACGGCGCTAACGCCATCACGATAAACTGTCTGGGAGGCTTCTACGGGGGTCATATTCACGCGTATCCGTGTCTGGGGTTCCACGAGTTGTGCAACGAGGGCTTGGTAGGCGCCTGCGAATGCGATATCGCCTCGACGGCGACCATGGTGACCTTTGGTGCCCTGTCGCAGGGGCGTCCGGGCTACATCTCGGACCCCGTGATTGACACGGCAAAAGGCGAGATTATCTACGCGCACTGTGTGGCCTCGAACCGGCCTTTCGGCCCCCAGGGCCCCACGAATTCATACGAGATCCTGACCCATTCCGAGGACCGGCAGGGCGCATCGGTACGGTCAATTCTGCCGTTGGGTTACATGACAACCACCGTGGAACTTTCTTCAGACCGCAAAGAGGTCCTCTTCCATCAGGGCAAAGCGGTCGAGAACGATCCTGACGACCGCGCATGCCGCACAAAGCTGGGAGTCAAGCCGGCCGGCGACATCGAAAAACTCTTCACCATGTGGGACAAGTGGGGTTGGCACCGGGTCACCTTCTACGGCGACCTTAGGGAACCGGTCTTCGCGCTTGCCGATGCAGCAGGCTGGAAGGTGGTCGAGGAAGCTTAGGCGCTGCCAATATAGAATCTATCGCCACGCGGGCACGGGGCGGAAAAGGCTCCGTGCCCGTTTCTATTTGCCGCAAAACCTGGCCACGATGTTCAGAATAACGGTGAGCACGATGCTGACCACAATGCACGTGACTATTGGGAAGTGGAACGAAGACCGCTCCCCTTGCACATGGATATCGCCCGGGAGACGTCCTAAAGGGACGCCCGTCTTCGCGAGCAGCCAGACCGCGCCGCCAGCCACGACAAGCCCAAGGCCGGCCACGACAATCCATTTTCCAATCGATGCGGCGTCCACGCTGTCTTCCTGATATGTTGTGTTTTCCGCCTTCTTATTGTCGCGAGACGGAACCCGGGGTGTCAATTCAGAAAGTCGGCAATAGAGATGCAATTGGCGCTTTGATTGTGGGACCAGCCCTTTCGCCGGTCATTCCTCACTCGGTACGTTCCTGGAACCGGGCTGTGTCTGCGGTTCCTGACGCAGATCAATGACCTGACCGGCAGCGTTGGCGCGTTCCAGCAGCAGGTCTGTCACGTTGCACCATCGGTTCGCCCGGTCCAGAATCCAGCCATCCGAGGAGACGGCTATGGCATCGCTGGAGGCCACCGTCGCGTCCACTTGGTTAATGAGCCGGATATCCCAGTCCCATCCTGATTCTTTCGCAATAGCAATCATCATCTCCTTAAGGCGGCCGCTGTTGGAGACCGGCTTGTCAAAGAACCAGCAGACCGGGGCAGGGGCGCATGTCTCCAGGACCGCGCCGATCAGCCGGATCGCGGCGCCGGTCTCGACAACCTTGCGGTACGAGCCATGGACGCTTGCCATGTCGCGTACACAGCCATCGCGTCCGCGAAGCAGCACGCCGCCGGAAAGGATGCTCTCTGCGGCAATGAGCAGGTTGTAGCCATCGATAACCATGGGCTGGCCGCGCAATGCCCGGGTGCAAACCTCGTGGCTGCGGCGATGCTCGAGCGATTGGTCGGAACATGATGCGCGCAATACCGCCCGGCGGTGCCGCGTGGTCAGTTGATAGTGATCGCCCACGAGCTTGAGCGCGGCGGTCTCCGCATACCGGCGTGTGAGCAGGAACGACATGTCTTGAACGGCGCTGCGGAGCAGGGGAATCCATTTGGGGGCGAACAACGCGTTATCGCGGGGATGCCTGCCTCTGTGTCCCTCCTGCGGCGGCACGGGTATCCTCCTCCTGCGCCGGGGGCCGTCATAGCACTCAGCCGCGCCGCGGCCGCGCTACTCCTCGATGTCCCGGGAACCTTTCGCTGAAGACAGTTCGGCCTTGATCCGGTCCCGCTCTATCGCGGCACGGTTGATGCCGTCGGCGGCCTGTTCACTGGCACGTTCCATATCTTCGAAATACCGCTCGCGGTTAAGCCCGAATTCTTCGAGCAAGTGGCCATACTTGTGTTGCATCATCCTGGCAACGAGGCCCTCCGTGCGGTGGGCGATTCTCCGTGCGGGACTGCCCCCCCAGACCTCGAGCGGGCCGACGTCCTTCGTGACTACGCTATTGGGTGCGATAACGGCTCCGTCACCAATCGCAACGCCGGGTCCGATATAGACCCGGCTGGTAATGAGCACGCAGTTGCCTATCACGATAGGCTCCGCAATATAGGGGGTGAGCCGCCAGTGAGCAGAGGTCCCGAGAACCATGTGGTTGGTGTCGCGGACCACCGCGAACTCGGCCAGCCCGGTAAAATCGCCGATTTTGATGAGTTTGGTCGCCTCGAGAAAGCAGAAGTAGCTGCAGCCCGAGCGTGTCCCAAAAATGATCTTGCCCTCGCCCTTTGTGCGGAGAATGACGTTGTTTCGGAATCGGCAATCGTCGCCCAGCTCGACATGCCCGTCGACTTCGAGGAACCTTGCCGGAAAGCGGCAATGCGCCCCTTTCTTGGCGAATTTGCGGCCGTGCCACCACGTGCGCCACGCGCGAACAAACGGTTTCATCACTGTCAGCCTTTCAATCCAAAGAAATACCGTATCACGAGGGTCCCGTGAAGGCCAAACGGCGCGCGGGCCATGTGGGGTGCTCCTCTGCCCGGGGAAGAGCTAGTACCGTTTCACCGAGACGAATTTGCCGGTCTGCCCGGACTTGGCAATTGCGTCGCACATCGCAATAGCCTTCCGGCCCAGTTCACCGGGCGTAACCGAGGGCGCCTTGCCCAGAATCGCGTCTACAAAACCCTGCTGGCTTGTTTTCGCGTTCTTGGTCAGTTTGGGATGGGCGACCTTGTATTGGCCGTGTTTTGCCCCCGGCGTTATGACTTCTATGGGGTGGTTGGGGTCGAAACCCTGGCGCAGCATGCCCTTGGTGCCGTAAATTTCGAGATAGCCTGCGCCCACGGGGAAGGTCCAGCTCAACTCCAAGACCCCCGTGGCTCCGTTGGCGAACCGTGTCAGGACCATCACGTTGTCCGGCACGTCAATACGCGTGATACGCGTGTCGACGTAGGCCGCGACCTGCGAGATGTCGCCTGCCATCCACCGCATGAGGTCGGTCATGTGCACGGCGATATCGAGGATCAAACCGCCCTGGTACTTCTTCGAGACGAACCACTTTGCTCCGGGCGACCACCCGATGTCCGGCGTGGGCCCGCCCGCACGAATGCAGCGGACATGCGTTGGCTCGCCGATCGCGCCCTTGTGCACCAAGCCCGCCATGGTTTGGTAAATCGGGAGATAGCGCAGGCTCTGGTTAATCTGGAGTACGCGTTTCTTGCTCCTGGCGGCGGCGATCATGCCCGTGCATTCAGCCGGAGTGGCCGCCATGGGCTTCTCGCACAACACGTGGATGCCGTGCTTCAGCGCAGCAAGCGTCTGCGGATAATGGAAACAATTGGGCGTGCAGATGGATACGGCATCCAGCCCGGAATTCAGAAACCTGACTTCATCGGTGAAGCCTTTCGCGTCCAAATCCAAAGCATCCTTGAGCTTGTCGATCTGTCTGCGCTTGATATCAAGCAGCGAGACAATTTCGACACCAGGAATGCTTTTGTAGTGGGGAACATGGTCGACCGTGGCAATCTTGCCGCAACCGATGATTCCAATGCGCAACTTGCGTGCCATGAGGATCTCCTCTGTCTGCTTTTACGGGGTTCTGAAACTTCCGGCAACAGTATTGGGCGCGATCTTAACATTGTGCAGCCGGGTCTGCAATCATAAGAGGGCCAGGATGTATACTGCTCCCAACACCAAAAGCTGAGGAGTTTTCTGCCATGACTTACTCGAGATCCCTGGCTGCCGCCATGCTCATCTTCACCTTCCTGACCTTTGCGGCATACGCGGGCGAGACCATCGACGGTAAACCGGTCTATGTGGCCAAACGGGCCCCTGCGCCGCCCGCATTGTCGGGTGATTGGGCCGGAGCGGTCTGGAAGGAAGCCAACACGCTTCGGGTAACACACTTCCTGCCCAAGCTGGAGAATGGGCTCGAGGACAGCGGCCACCGGCCCGATACAAGGGCGAGAGTGCTCTACGATGCCAAGGGACTCTACGTGCATTTCCGCGTCAAAGATCAATATGTGCGCTCCATCACCACAGCGTATCGCGGGCCGGTGTGGGAAGATGCCGCGGTCGAGTTCTTCGTGCAGCCGAAAGCGGCTCGGGGGTATTTCAACTTCGAGATCAACTGCGGGGGCGCCATGCTGCTTTCCTACCACGAGAATCCGGAGTGGAAAGGCGAAAGCCTGCGTCCTGGCGGAGGCGTCCCCTGGGAACTCGCCTCAAAAGTGAAGATATTTCATTCCATGCCCGAAACGGTCGAGCCCGAAATCGCCGGGCCGGTGACATGGCATATCGAGTACTTCATCCCATTCGAACTGTTCGAAGAATACCTGGGGCCATTGGGCGGCGTCGCGGGGCAGACCTGGCGCGCAAACTTCTACAAGATCGCCGAGACCAACTCGCATCCGCATTTCGGGGCATGGTCGAAGATAGAGGAAGGGAATTCCTTTCATCAACCGGAATTCTTCGGCTATCTGCGCTTTGAAGACTCGGCCTCTAGCAAGGCCGGCGGCGTTTCCCGCGAGTAAACGTCAAGAAAATGCTTGCCCCGAAGTAGTATGCAATATAGAGCAGTGACCAATACCGCAAGGCCCATGGATCCCGCGGATAGGACACGACGAGCCACACCATGCACGCGCCCCACAAACAGGTCAGGCTCAACGTCAAGGTGCGCAAACGTTGCGCGCGGCTCGGATAGAGGTATTTCACCGGGATGAACACCGCCGCCGCCAGCACCCACAAGATCGCCGCGCTTATCCATTGAGGCCAGGCCAGCACGTGCAGATAAAACACGGTCACGTTCCAGTACGAGGGGAAGCCTTTGAAATAATGGCCGTCGGTTTTGGCGTCCCTCTGGGAGAACTGATATGTCGACGCGAACGTGATGGCGATGGCCGTCAGGATACGAGTGTCCTGCGCGACGACATCGCTGTACACGATGAACACGGCCGGCACAATCACATACGTGAAGTAATCGACAAGGTTGTCGAGCAACGCGCCATCCAGCAAGGGCGCGAATTCCTTCACCCCGGCCACGCGCGCCAAAAACCCGTCGACCGAATCAATGATAATCGCGACAGCCATCCACAGGAACGCTGTCTTGTAGTCCCCGCAAGGGATCGCAACCAGAGCGAGCAGACCCGCTACGGCCCCGGAAGCCGTCAACCCATGCACCAGCCACGCCGCGGTAATGCGGCCCCTTGAACGATTGCTATGCTCCATGGTCTTCCTTCACGCACTCAAAATGTTCGCCCCGCAACTATACCAAATCCCCCGAATACGCGTGCCGCAGCAGACGCGCCGATCCCGACCGGTGCGGGCGTGTAGTACCCGTCACCCACCCTTGTTCGCTCTGGGTCCTTTTTGTCCCTTTGACCGTCTCCAGCGCTTTCCCTTTCCGATTCGATATCTGTTCCTTTCCTCCGTATAATCAGAGTCCGGGACACGTTTGGGGGCAGCATTCGGCGTCTTTCGCTCTCCCCTCGCACGAATGCGAATTCAGAGGAGGAACTGCCGTGCAAGGCGGGCTGGTTCTGGCCGACTATCTCATTCTCACCGGGTTCTTCGTCATCATGCTCGGCATAGGCATCTATTTCTCAGGGAAGATGCGTGATCTCAAGGATTTCTTCTGCGGCGGCAACAAGGTTCCGTGGTGGGTATCGGGCGTCTCGCTGTATATGACGACATTCAGCGCCTTTGCGTTCATCTCCTATTCGGCCCTGGCTTACAAAGAGGGGCTGGTCTGCATCACGATCTGGTGGCTCACCGTCCCCTGCGCAGCGCTGAGCGCGCGCTTCTTCGCCGCACGCTGGCGGCGAATCGACATTACCAGCCCCGTGGAGTTCATCGAGCGCCGCTACGGCCCCTCGCTCCGGCAATGCTTTTCCTGGGCGGGTGTTCCGTTGATCGTCATCGACGACGCCCTGAAGCTTTTCGTGATCGGAACCATGGTGACCGTCAGTCTTGGAATGCAAAATGTCTGGGCCATGCCGGTTGCCATCATCGTGTGCGGAACGGTCATGCTCAGCTACACGCTGATGGGCGGGCTCTGGGCGGTGATGATTACCGATACGGTGCAGTTCGTCATCATGGGAGCGGCGGTCATTGTACTGATACCCCTTGTGTTGCTGAAAGTGGGGGGAATCGCGCCGATTTTCCAGAATGCGCCCGAAGGATACTGGCATCTCACCAGCGATGACTACTCGTTCTGGTGGCTTCTGCCGTTCACCTTGATGCAATTCCTCGTCTATACCACCAAATGGCCCATCGTGCAGCGCTATTACTCCGTGGAAACGGACAAGGAAGCGCGCAAAGTCGGATACACGGTGGGATTCCTGACTTTCGTGGGAGTGCCTCTGCTCTTTCTGCCGGCATTCGGCGCACGGGTGTTCATGCCCGGCGTGGCTGATGCCAATACGGTGTATCCCGAGGTCTGCAAATCGCTCCTGCCCCCCGGACTTTTCGGGATAGTCATCGCGGGCATGTTCTCAGCGACCATGTCGATGCTCTCGAGCGATTACAACGCGGTGGCCGCCGTTATCACGAATGACATTTACAGGCGCCTGTTCGTGCCGAACGCCTCCCAGAAGTCACTGGTGCTCGTGGGCCGCCTCGCTACACTTGGGATCGGTTTGGTCGCCGTGGCTGTCGCAGTAATTCTGTCCCAGATGGAGAACCTGCGCGACCTTGTGCAGATCATGGCGGGAGTATTCAGTCTTTTGCTCCCCCCGGTGGGCATCCCCATTTTTCTGGGTTTCCTGACGCGGCGTGTGTCCAATCGGGGCGCGTTGGTCGGATTCACTCTGGGCTCGGTATGTGGCGTGGTGGGGTATGTGTTGAGCCTGCTCCCGCCTGAATTCCTTGGTATGGATCCCGAAGGCACGGGGCTGGCGTTTCTCAACACGGTACCGTATATGGCATGGATTACCGCTCTACCTACGTTGCTCGGCGTGCTCGGGCTGAGTTTCCTGCTGCCCGACGGGCCAGACAAACGCACGGAAGTGAGTGAGTTTCTTGCGGGCGTCGAAACTGAGGAAGAACCCAGGCAAGTGCGCACCGACTTCTCGCACGACGCCGCCGTGGCTATCAGCATTATCGGAGCGTCCACAGGGCTTATCGGCCTGCTTCTGGCGGCGGCCGTTGCCGCGACCGGGCACATCGCGGACGGACTCTATTCGATCGGCGTCGGCGTGGTGCTGGCTGTCCTCGGATTCGCCGCTTGGCGGTATGGGAAACGGGCCGCGGCGCGTGCGGGCCGCGCGGGGGAAGCTGCGTCATGAGCGGGCAAAAGCACTCTCTTGGCGTGGGATTGATCGGCTCGGGGTTCATGGGCCACACGTATGCGCGGGCCGTGTCTACCCTCGTCGAAGGCGCCCACCTTGCCGGTGTTGCAACAGGCAGCCGGGCCCCGGACTTGGCCACGGAATACGGCGTCCCGTTCTACGACACATACGAGGCTCTCGCAGCCAGCCCTGACGTCGATCTCGTCTGCGTAGGAACACCCCACGCTCAACACGCTGAACACGCCCTGGCGGCGATTCAAGCCGGAAAACACGTGCTCATCGACAAACCCATGGCCACGACCCTCGAGGATTGTGACGCCATAGCCGCCGAAGCCACAGCACGCAACCTCAAATGCTCGGTGATGTTCACTCAGCGTAACCGGGTTGGTGTTCGCGCAGCTATCGAACTGATAACCTCCGGCCGCGTCGGCCGCGTCATGCACATCCGCACCTGCCAGATGGTGCCCAACGGTATGCATGCGGTCCCCAAATGGCAGATGAAGCCGGAAAATGCCGGACTCCTCCTTGGCCACGGCATCCACAACTTCGACCTGCTCCGGGTCCTGACCGGCAGCGAGTTCGGCTCGGTGTTCGCGAAGTGCCGCACCATGACCGGCGCGCCTGTAGAGGGGACGACCGATGCAATCGTGACCATGAAGGACGGAACGATCCACTACGTATTCTGTTCGTTCGAACTGCCCAAGCCCGGCTTCCCGAGAAGCGAATTCGCCGCGCGTGTCATTTGCGAAGAAGGGCTTATCGATATTGATCCGTATGATGAGACCCGGGTGGCCTGCGGCGGCCGGGGATGGGAATCGCTGGCGAAGCAGCCGCCCATCGATTGGGCCGGGCAAGGCTATCTCGACCCGAACCGGCTTCAGACCTATGCTGCGACGGTCCAGGATCTCGTGAATGCCGTCCATGAAGAGCGGGAGCCGCGGGTGACGGCATGGGATGGGCGGCAGGCCGTGGCTGCGGCGCTGGCAGCGTACGAGTCCAGCAAACTGGGGCGGGATGTTGCGGTCAGGTGATCCGAATGGGAACATGACGGTGTGGCCGGTACCAACACAGGAAAGGCGAGACCATGAGATTAGCACGCATTTTGGACGCGAATAACAAGATGATGTATGCCGCACAGCAGAAGGATGGCCGTCTGCTTAAGCTCGAGGGAGACGTGACTTCCGGCGAATCGCGCATCTCGAACGAAGACGTCAAGCCCAGCCACTGGCTTCCGCCCTTGGACCCGACGGCCATCCTGTGCATCGGCTTGAACTACCGGAAACATGCCGAGGAAGGAGGACAGCCCATCCCCGAGTATCCCGTGCTGTTCATGAAGAACCCTGCCGCGGCGACCGGTCACAAGGAGCCGATCAAGTTGCCGGATGTGTGCAGGGAAGAGGTCGATTACGAGGCCGAACTGGCCGTGGTCATCGGCAAACCCGCATACAACGTGCCGAAAGCGGAAGCTCTGAGCTACGTCCTCGGTTACACCTGCAGCAACGACGTATCCGCGCGCATCTGGCAGTCGAAACTCGGGGGGACGCAATGGTGCCGCGGCAAGGGATTTGACACCTTTGCGCCGCTCGGCCCAGTTCTGGTTACCCCGGATGAAGTCCCCAATGCCAACGCGCTCGCCATCAAGGCCTTCCTGAACGGCGAGATCATGCAATCCTCGAATACGAAGGACATGATCTTCGATGTGCCGACCCTTATCAGCTTTCTGTCGCAGGACACGACACTTCTTCCCGGCACCGTGATCATGACCGGCACCCCCGAGGGCATCGGCTGGGCGCGTAACCCCAAAGTGGTGTTGAAACCTGGCGACGTCATCACCATCGAGATAGAAGGCCTCGGCCGTCTCGAGAATCCCGTTATTGAGTGACAAAAGGAAGAACCGGAAATCTTGAAGCAAGGAACTTGTCGAGCTCGAAACGTCGGGAAGGCGCCTTGTCGTTCGCGGTCATTGAGGGCCTGAACCGTGGATGTTCTTTACGTCGTAATGGTCATAGTCCAAGCGCTGGTGATGGCAGCGGCCTTTGTGGCGGGCATGATACCCAATCCGCATGCGAGATCGCTGGCGCAGCGGCTTGAGGAAGCTGCGAACGAGTTTCGCCGTCTCGGATTGCTCAGAAAGCATCATCCGGACCTGCTGCGGAGGGCCAAGCGGGTTCCTGTGCGGCGCCTGGCAAAGGAAACATTTACTGCAAAGCACAAGAAGGACGATTTTGATTCGCGCGGGTTGCTACTGCTGACGGACGATGCCGTGCTGTACTGGGACCTTGGGCAGAGTACCCGCCTCGAACCCTATGTTTTCCGGCCCGCGAATGCGTCGGCAACGCTGCACCTGCGCGAGCCTTATCGAGAGGGAGAGCACGTCTGGGTGGAACTTGAATGCGACGGTACGTCGCGATACCTTCAGTGCGAGAAGGTCAGGCAGGTGAACGAAAAAACGCGCAAGCTGTTCGGCGATATCCAGGCCGTCTTGCATGCCCCCTCAGTTTCCGCGTAGTTTGTACCCCAAGCCGCGTTGCATCGTGACGTGACCCGCAACATTGGCGGCCCCACAATGCCTGAGGAGGTCCTGTAATGCTCACCTTTCCGCGCCGAAAGCGGGCTTTGTTCATGGTTATGCTGGCTTGTGCAGCAATGGCAGGGCCACCTGCCGCGGCCGCTGCTCCGGCACTGCAGGACGTGTCCGTCAACGAGGATTTCGAAGGAACGCCACCCAATGTGACCGAATGGGCGAAAAACGGCCCCTGCACGGCCAATTTCTCCGGGGTCACCGACGAGAAGGCTTTCTCGGGCCAACATTCGTTCAAGCTCGATGTCACCGTCGACGGCGGCTCGTATCACTATTTCGGCGCGCAGATGCGCATGCCCGCCGAAGGGACGCTCAAAATGAGCGCCAGGGTCTTCATCGCCGAAGGTACGACCGCACGCGTCGGGTTCGGCACAAACATGGAGTATCCTCCAACCACGTACTCGGGATGCGGCCCGCAGGAAACCTTCGAAGGACCGACCGGGGATTGGAAACTGGTCGAAATCGACCTCGACGAACGCGGACGCGGCGGCGCCGAGGGCGTGCTCGGCCGGATGACCGCTACTCTTACCGGGAGCGACGTGGGCTGGTACCTGGACCGCTGGTCGCTGTTCATTCTCGGAGGAGCAGGCACGCGCGCCGTGGTATACGTCGACGACATCCGGGTCGAGGGCAAAAGCTACGCCGAAAACAACTACAAGGCGGTGCTCGATGAACGCTGGGCCAGCGCGCGACAGCGTCTTGAAACCGGCTGGCTGGCCGGCTGGCGGCAGCAGTTCGCCGAGGCCAGGCAGCGCATGCCCGAGTTGGAAGCCCTTCCCGGTTTCCTCCAGGAGGACGCCGCGTCGCTGCGAAAGAGCTTCGAAGAAGGCGAAGGCCTCGTTGCGGCCATCGAGCAGGCTGGACAGGCTACCCGCGAACAGGCAAGAACTATCGCCACGGCGCTGGACCTCATGAGATACGGTCCCGATACCCTGAGAGCCATCGCGCAGGGCGCCGCGGAAGGAAGACCCTGGGTCGTCTACACGCCTCGAGCGATCACCAATCTCCAGATGACCGGGACTAGATTCCCGATCCCCGCGCCCGTGGGCGAGGTCATCGAATGCTCGGGATGCCGCGGAGAGTTCGAAACTGTCGCCGCCGCGCTCTATGCCAACCAGGACCTGCAGTCCGTCGAGGTCCATGTCTCTGACCTGCAGGGCGGGCAGGGAATCATTCCGGCCGCTGAGATCGACCCATACATCGTCAAATGCTGGTACCAGGCAGGCCAGACCATAGTGCCGCAGCCGGACACCCGCCTGTATGTGCCCGAGTTGTTGTTGAAAGACGACAGGCTTGTACGCGTGGACCATGCGGAGCGGAACAACTACCTGCGCAGCACCGCCGAGGATGGAACCGAGTCGTATGTCCTTTGCAGCGGGAGCCAGAGTGGGGAAGACCTCGCTAACGTCCGTCCGGTGGACAGTCCGGTCCTGTTGCCGGTGGATATTCCCAGGCGCACCCTCCAGCAGTTCTGGTTCCGCATCCACATCCCCGGCAACGCGCCTGCAGGACACTACGCCGGCCAAATCACGTTTAAGGCCGCGTCGGGGGAGTCCACGCTGCCGCTCCGGGTGACCGTGCACCCCTTCGAGCTTGCTCCTTCCCCGCTGACCTACTCGATCTACTACCGCGCAACGCTGTCCGGTGACGGCAAACCGCCCATCGGCTCCGAGCAGAAATCCGAGGAGCAGTACCGCGCGGAGGTGCGCGATATGCGCGACCATGGCGTTCTGTACCCCACCAACTATCAGGGATGGAGCGACCGAAGCATGCCCCGTATCCTCGACATCCGCCGTGAACTAGGGCTTCCCACGGATGCCTTCTACAACCTCGGATACGGCGTCGGCAAAGCCTCCGAACCCGATGCGCTCGAAGCCAAACGCCAGGGTGTGAAGGACTGGCTCGGCAGGTGCGCCGCCTATGGATATAGGGACGTCTATTTCTACGGTATCGACGAAGCCCGGGGCGACGAGCTCAAATCGCAACAAGCAGCCTGGGCGGCGGTTCAGGAAGCCGGCGGCAAGACCTTCGTCGCCTGTTACCAGGGCACATTCGAGGCAATGGGCGGACTGCTCGACTGCGCGGTTATCGCGGGCAGACCCGACCCCGCCGAGGTCCGCAAATGGCACGCCGTTGGGTCCCGGGTATTCTGCTATGCGTATCCGCAGGTCGGCCACGAGGAACCCGAGACCTACCGCCGCAATTTCGGCATGGTCCTCTGGAAAGCCGGCTACGACGGCGCCATGGACTATGCATATCAGCACGGATTCGGCCACGTCTGGAACGATTTCGATCACGAAGTCTATCGCGACCACAACTTCACGTATCCCACGGTGAACGGTGTCGTCGACACTATCCAGTGGGAGGGATTCCGCGAGGCCGTCGACGATGTGCGCTATGTCTCCACGCTGGTGCGTCTCATCAAAGACGCCCCTCCCGCCCTGGGACCGCTTGCCGCGGAAGCCTGGTCGTGGCTCGACAGCGCCGATGTCGAAACCGCGGATTTGTATGACCTGCGCGCCCAAATGGCCGAGTGGATAACCCGGCTTACGGGGTGATCTCAATGGCAAAGTTCGGCGTCACACCGCGGAAAGAAGCGGAACTCGAGCGCCGCATGGCCGCATGCGGCGTGCGGGAATCCGACCTCGAAGAACGCTTTGTATCCTCCAGCGGCCCGGGAGGCCAGCATGTCAACCGCTCGGCGACCTGCGTCCAACTCAAGCATTCGCCCACGGGCATCGAAGTGAAGATGCAAAAGGCGCGGTCTCAGGGTCTCAACCGTTTTTACGCCCGCCGCCGCCTCTGCGAACTCATCGAAGCCCGCGAAATGGGGGAGAGGAGCCCCGAAGCCCTGAGACAGGCCAAACTCCGCAAACAAAAGGCCCGCCGCCGCCGAAAGACGCGTGAATTTCGGGGACACAATACGTAAACACTGGTGAGTATTGTGTCCCCGAAACTGCGAAACTGGCTCATGCCGGTTGAGGCACTTCAAATCCTTCGCGGTAGTCGTGGGTCAACATGGCATTCGCTTCGTCGTTGCCGATGAACCGCTGCGCGGCGGGATCAAACTCGAGCGACGTCTTCATCCGGTATGAGATGTTCGACAGATGAATGTGAGCGCATCCGAGATGCGCGTCCACGGGATTGCCATGCACGGCGTTCGCGTCGTGGCTCAGCACGGCGTTGATGAAGTTCTGGAAGTGATCGCCGGTGCCCCACTCGGGTTTTGCAGCGCCTTCTTCGTCGGGAATTTCTTTGCCCTCGGTATCGTAGAGCCGCGTGCCAACGGCGTAGCCTCCGGACCCGTAGAAGAGGTTGCCGACCTTCTGATCGCCTTCGGCGTTGGTCGCGCGGCCGCGCACCTCAAACACCGTCATCGTGCCGTCCGGGTACTTAAGCGTTGCGACCTGCGTGTTGGGCGTTTCGCCCTGGTCTTCATAGGTGTACCGCCCGCCCATGCTGAACACCTTGTTGGGAAGGCCCTTGTTCATACCCCAGATCGCGATGTCCATCTGATGGACGCCCTGGTTCCCGATGTCGCCGTTGCCGTATGGCCAGAACCAGTGCCAGTTGTAGTGCACATAATTGGCGTTGTACGGCCGCTCCTGGGCGGGACCCTGCCAGAGGGTCCAGTCGAGCCATTCGGGTGGGGCTTCGTCGGGTTTGAACCCGATCGAATCGCGGTTCTTGTAACACAACGCGCGCGCCATGTAGATGTCGCCAATGACTCCCGCGCGGATACGCTCGATGGCCCGGATCCAGGCGTGATCGGACCGGCTCTGAGTGCCGTGCTGAACGACGCAGTTGTTCTTTTTCGCGGCGTCGATAACGGCCAGGCCCTCGTTGTATTCGTGAGAGACCGGTTTCTCGACGTACACGTGCTTGCCCGCCTGGCAGGCCCACACCGTCCCCAGCGCGTGCCAATGGTTCGGCGTGGCGAACGAGACGGCGTCCACGTCCGCGTCCGCGAACATCTCGCGCATGTCCACGTACGTCTTCGGCCGCTTGCCAAACGTGTCCTGCATGGATTTCGCGTGGCCTTCGAGCACGCGTTTGTCGACGTCGCAGATGGCGACCACTTCCGAGGCCTCGCATTTGCTGAAACCCTCGAGGTGCGAGCCGCCGCGGCTGTGAATGCCCGCGACGCCCATCCGTACGCGCTCGTTTGCTCCGAAGACCTTGCCCTTGCTCATCGCGCCAGCCACGATGACCGCCGCGGCCGACGTGCCTAAAAATTGCCTGCGTGTTACCGGCATAAATCGAATCTCCTTGGTTTGCGACATCCTCGTCTACCCACGCCATTTTTGCGCATTTCGTCCGCAAACGCAAACCGGCGGGAACCGGGCCCGGCCCGTTTCGCCCCTTCGGGAGCTCGCCTGCGTCCGCCGCGGACCGGGTTC
>Ga0209201_1002367_pt1 | contig 18730 bp, 25 predicted proteins | sample AD_UKC055_MetaG_FD_184411 | JGI IMG/M metagenome (GOLD analysis project Ga0209201, IMG submission 184411) | Active sludge microbial communities of municipal wastewater-treating anaerobic digesters from USA - AD_UKC055_MetaG (SPAdes) (version 2) | ecosystem: Engineered > Bioreactor > Anaerobic >...
TTATTTCCAAATCAGCAGAATTGATAAAAAACCTGTCCAATGAATGAAGATAATGAAAGATATACCGGGAATTGTTTTCTGCATCAACTGCAAGTGCTAAATCAGCTATGAGTATCTGGTCTTTCACATTCATAAAATTGATATCCTGCTGCTTCTTTATCTGACTTATAATTTCATCCATCATAATATCCCCCTTTGTAATCTGAATTTCCTGAGTTGTCAATTTCATCATCCATATCAACCTCTGTTACTTGAAAACTTTCACATAATCAATATGTATATTTTCATCATTGAGTTTTAATAATCCTCCATATCAGTTAGATGCTGCTCGATTTTTCCTGCGGATTTTTAAAAGGAACATATACTGTATACAGGGCGAAAGTTGTTTTATCAGTTACCTTAGTGGTATTATCCATGCCGTATAAAATTGCTGATATGATTGTCTTATTATCTTTTATATAGAGATCGTCTTTTTTTAGTATCTTCTTTTCGCCATTAAAACAGGTACACATTCATCGAATAATTCTACTATAAAATTATTCTTCTATTCTGATATAATTATACTAAAATACCCAATAGCATATAAGTCTTGGTCCTTTACTAAACTCAACTCCTGTTCTTGGTATTTCTATCTCTAGTTCCGGTTTAATTCCTAATGTCCAATCGTTGATTAATTCCCTGTCAATATTCCGATGAGCTCTATGTGATGGTTTTTCTTCTCCCCCATCCCAATTAAACGGGAAACTAAGAATCACTCTTTTTGATATTCTCATTGCTTCTCTGAATGCCCGCGGTTGTTTATTATCTAAATGCTCCCATACTTGTAATGCGATTAGTAAATCATATTTTTTATCATTGATAGGCCATGGTCTTGTTGTGGCATCAAATGAATACTTCATTGATTCATACTTATTTGGTTTTCCAAATTGATCATCTATTGGATTAATTACTAAATCTGCATTCTTAACAATTGGAATATAACCCGGGCCTATTTCTAGTACTCTTGAGATACTTAATGTACTAATAATTTCAATTACTTTACTAAAGTACTCCCATCTTCCCTTATAGTATTCATTGTGTTCAGATAATAGTACTTCAAAATCAGAATGCGTCATAAGATTAAGCATCCGTTACCTCCGTAGATATTCTTAGCATACTACTTTTCCTTAGTGCTTCCAATTTCAAGAAGGTTGCCTTCCGGGTCTGCAGCATAAAAGTTCCGGATGCCGAAGGAAAAGGTCTGAGGTTCTCCGCATGGAAACGATACCCCCAATGCTAAAAGCCTTTTATATTCAACATCAACATCTGCATAACAGGGAAGCCATAGGGCAATTTCAAAGGTTTGATTAATTCCCTTGGGAGGAACGTAGGGTTCATTTATTGCCTGAACGAAGGCTTTTCTGCTGTACATAAAAAAAGACAAATAGCCGCTTGCTGTTTCAAATTCTGCAAAATCACCTCCGTCCCATTGCGTCGTAAAGCCCAAGGTATCGCGGTAGAACTTTACCATGGTATCCATATCGCCTGCGAATATGCATGCCCCGATTCTTACTTCTTTACTGTTCATAAACTTCCTTTTTCTGAGTATCCGCAGATTTCACAGATTTTGTAGATTTTATTATAGTATAGTTTCATATTTATCATCGCACAATCTTAACATAAAACAAACCCTAAGTAATTCAAAGCGCCGCAAGAATGAGGCGCGAAACGTTGAGCGCCGATACTAATCTCTATGCCCCATACGCAAGGGGTTTGAGGGGTACGCTGCAAAGCTGCGTTCGGAAACTACGCGTCGCATGAGCCGCAAGCTGGCGTAGCGGCGATACTTACCTCTGTACCCCATACGGGTTGGTTTCCTCTCCCCTTATTACATAGTTGTTCTCAAATATTTTCCGTATTCAAATGCTTTTTCAATGTAATCTTTTCTTTTCATTAAATCTTCAAATGTATCTATTGATGTGCATGAGAATTTTCCGATCGGAGTTATGTGTAAGTGACCGAAGTAATGTTCTATAGATTCAATAATATGTATATTTTCTCTTTCTGTTTTTCCAGCGCGCACTGCAACCGAAAGACCTTTTTTCCCTGCAGGTATTTTCAATTTTAATTCATTTTCATTTGTGTCTGAAAACGGGGTATTCCTGTCAAAAAAAACTTTCAGCTGCCCGGTAATATCTCCCCAATATGAAGGAGAACCGACGACTATAAGATCGGACTCAACTATGCTTTGCATGATTTTCTCAACATCATCATGTTGATAACACTTACCCGTTTTGTAGCAGTTCTTACAGCCGAGGCAGTACTTTATGTTCATCTGCCCTAAACAGAAAAAGGTACTATCAGTTTTACTGATATTCATACCTTCTAAAATCTTATTGATAATATAGGCAGTACTTCCATTACTTCGGGCGCTTCCATTTATAACGGTTACTTTCATTTTACTTTATCACCCACACTGCCGGTCTAAGTCCGCCCTCATTACTTTGCGTACTGCCGTGAAGCGTATTAAACGAAGTTTTACATATACCGTTCCCCTGTATGCCTATGTTGCCGTCACCGTGAATATAGACTGCAACCTTGTTATGTTTTCCCGGAGTACGGGTCCACCACCACCAGCCGCCTTTCATAAATTGAGCCGTTCTTTTACCATTGTTTTCATCTTTGCGGTCAAACCAGTATCTCTGGTTTTTTTTGGGGTTATCGAGAAGTCTGCTGCTGTCGCCGAAATATTTTCTCACACATTCATCAATTGATAATAAAAACACTTTGTCTGTGGTATCGTTTCCGCCGTCACTTCCATACCATGGGTTGCCGGGGTTTTTATTCAGCACAGGAACAACTCTTTGCTTTTCGGAATCTTCAAATCTTTCAAGAAATTCTGTGTTTAAAAAATGTCTTATTTCCGAATGCTCCCAGGTTACCGCTTCTTTTTTATTATGATAATCGCGCTGTTCAATTATCTCTTTTGTAATGAGCAACATTGCATCAGTTTGTATATCGAGTATTATCCATTCATACTTTCCAAAATTTACTATGTTCCCTATTGTCATGGTTAACTCCTTACATTGATAATGCAAGTATGACAAAAATTGTTGAATCGGCACATGTATGTGTAATGCATGGAGCTAATAATCCCTTGCTTTTTTTTCTAATTATTCCAATTAAGAATCCGTAAACACCTGCCAGTATTGCTCCTGTTAATCCTCTTGGAAAACCATTTATATGCAAAACACCGAATAAGACAGCTTGAATTATATTTAGTATTATGAAGTGCAGGTGTAATTGTTCCAGTCCATCCCAGAGTATACCCTTAATTATAAATTCTTCCCAAATTGAGTTAAAAACAGAAAAAAGAATTCCGTAAATTATGAGCATAAATAAGCCTGATTTCGGAAACGAATTTTTTAGATCAGTAATATCAGGATCTGCTAAAAAATACCATAAAAGCAGAGATGCCGATGTTAACACTATTACTACCGACATCATGATAATTACGGGTTTATTTAGTATTCCGGGAGTGAGCCATTTTTCTCTGTTCTTGTCTTTGCGCAGTACAAGTGCATATACAACGAGATACACAGATAATGGCGCAATAAATTGAACAGGCCACGGAAGAAAAAGAATACTGAGTGTTACTAAAGGCCAAAAAAAGAAGTCTCTCAATCTTTTAGAGTCTATGACAAATGTGATTATGCTCAGTAGCAATTGAACTGCAGGTATGTAAAAAACAATTTTTCCCTTAAGGAAAAAAAGAATAAATGTTAAAAGAACAGTCAGCGAAAATAGAATATTTATAAGTTTGTTTTTCATTTCATTACTTCACTGCAATCTTATAGTCTATAACTTTTTCAACATCAGTTAAAATATCAGTATTTTTTACCTCAAAAATACAGGGCTTTGATTTTCCAACATTCTTAGTGTTCATAATTTTTTCTTTTGTTTTCACATTGATATCTAAACCCAAGAGACCTTCGAGATGCCGGTCCATAACATACACCGTTGACTGCATATAACCCTTCCATGCAGACATCCAGACAATAGTTTTTTTCTTATACTGTACCTTGCAAAGCCACGCCTTTCCGTCTTTATAGTAACGCCACTCGCCTTCCATGTTTTTTGAAGTAAATAACTTTAAAAGTTCACAATATGCAGAGTATGAATCACCAAGTACGTTTTTGAGAACTTTTTCATCCGGGTACACAGATTCATCTGTTAATTCAAGGGTATTTATTGTTTCCATAGCACCTGCTCATATCCTTTCCCTTAATTCCCATTGTAATTGACCGCTGAATTTACCATTACTGGATTTGGGTCTATATGTTACTATACAGTCTGTTTCTGTTGATATTTCAACTTTTCTTTCAACACTTACTTTATTTATATCATCCATGATTCTAATTTCATGAACACCGACAGGAAGCTCAAGCGTAATGGTTTCACCGTTTTTTACTATTTGCTCAATTTTATTGTCAACATAAATCTGCAGATTAAGTCCACTGCCAATAAAATTGTTCTCTCTTGTAACGATCAGCAAACCGTAATCATTTTTCTTCTCTGCTTCATGATAATTATAAAGAGGATCCAGCTTTTCCGGTTTCGGATAACCGGCACACGATACTACACAAAGTGCACATAACAGAATAATCAACTTTTTCATAATCTCTCCTAAAAAATAATGTATCAAAATATTAAAACTAAAGTATATTTGCTATTTAGTTCTTGAAAAACTCAAAAATCTTTTTGCAAATAGTATACTAAATACATACCAGGGAATCAATGACAATAAAGAAAAAATTAGACCGATTGTTCCTGCTGTTGATGGAATTATCATAAAAATTGCTGCAAGTAAACCCCACACAGCTGCAGCTTTTGAAAAGTCTGAGCTTTTAAACATGAGTATGGAAATACAGAAAAGAGCAATCCCGTTAAGAACATAATAAGTGTCAAAAGCGGTCCCCTGCCAGCCCAGGAGCGATGCTTTTCCTGCAGCTTCGAGAATAAGTTTATCGGCATCTGTTTGTGCAGAAAAATATTCCTGCGATAAACGCAGCAGCTCAAATGTTTTATTGGAAGAAATATAAGCAGCTATTCCAATAAGCCCCAGAAGAATTCCTATCTGTATTACGCCCTTGTTTATTTCTTTTAATGAATGAAAAAACGCAAGGTAGATTATAGAAATCAAAATATTGTTTATCAGTATAAAAAAATCGGCGTGAAAAAAACCGATAAGAATATTTTCATTAAATAAGGAAAACCACTCTATAGTTGTTGCGGGAATTTTGGTTAACACAAATACCAGTATTTGTGTTGGTATTATAACAAGCATTAAAATAGTGGAAATAAATGCTGCTTTATAAAGCGATTTGTACGTTACTGCCGTTTGTGAATTCATAATAACTCCTAGTCGTAAAACTTTCCCTTGTGGAAATTTTCGTTTCCTGTTTTTTTTGCAGTCATTTTAAACAATACGCAGCCGTCCGGGCAGACAAGATCTTTGGTATATTTGCCGCTGCCGCCGATGTTTTCAAGATCTCCGCCGCTTCTCACGGCTTCCATAATTGGAAACATCAGCATCATAGTTTTGGAACATATTCCCTGTCCCTCTTTGTTTACAGGACAGCCGTAGGTGCAGGTGTATTTGTCACCGATCTCTTCACCGTTCCGGCAGTAGCGTTCGGTGTGGTCGCCTCGTAAAAAACCGGTCACTTCAATTTCCCATTCATACTCTTCATCGTACCATTTTTTCATTTTCCGCCTCCTGCACATATTTTTCTATGTTAACAAGAAATACTTGCTTTTTCTCATTTGTCACCTGCAGGATTGTTGGATTCAACAGTTTCATCTTTGTTATAAAAACGTCCTGAATGTCCTTTTCTTTTGTATTTGAATACTCTGTTGTATAAACTATAATAGTATCTATTCTTGTATTTGTGCTTATACTATATACTTCTATAATTCCGCCGTTTTGTGGAGTCTTGTTTTCCGGGGTGTAAAAATGAACAACTCGAAACTCAATTCCATTAACAAAAATAGAAGGAACTTTTTTCGGCTCCGTTCTTTTGCAAAAACAGGGCGGGAGGAGAATTACCAAAAACAGCAGAAATAAAAACTTTTTTTCATTATTCCTAAATTATATCATAGATATTTGAAAAGTCATTGCTTATTTTCAATTCATCAAGATACAGCGAAATCATACCTCTGTGATGTGTCTGATGATTAAACATGTGCAGAACCAAAAAGCCCATATTTTTTGTATATTCAACTCCGTGAGAATCAGTATAGGTTAAATCTTTTCGTAAGTCATCTTCTTTCAGTTCATGTGCAAACTCAATAATTTTATGGTCGAGCATTTCCCTTTTATTAAGGTAACCTGAAATATCTGCTATATTATCAACTGAAAAACTCAAGCCGTCAGATATTTTAGTTCCTTCAATAAAAGTAAATTCCCTGAGTTTGGAAAACCGTTTAAGCCAGTTTGTGTCGCAGGTGTACAGGTGATTACAAAGAGATTTGATTGAGGGAAAGTATCCTCCGAAATTCTTTGTCCATGTCTTATCATCTAAAACTGATATATAGCTGTTCATTTTTTCATTGACAGCTTTATTGTATTTTGCGAGAAATGAAATAGTGCTTACATCCATAGGTTCCTCCGTTAATTATGATAATCCACAATTAGCAATACTATTGTCAAGTATTATGTTGATTTATTATTTTAAAAAAAGACCCTGCAGCACGGCAGAGTCTTTGGTGTTAGTACAAAATAATGGTACTACTATGCTTTTTTCTTAATAGGAATCCATACTTCGGTGCGGTAATCGGGGCTCATATCCGGCAGATCAGGCGGATCCTGCATGGGGTAGACTTCAAAGTCGGGGGTGCCTGCGTGTTCATAGTCCGATGAAGGAAACCAGTCTGCATAAATGTCTTTCCATAATTTTTGCACAGCCTCCGGGTTCGGCCCTCTTGCTTCAAAGGCTGCATAGACTGCTTTAGGGACAGAGAACACGGAACAGTTCGCCGGGAACTCAGACAGCGGTACTTTGCCTTTTTCGACCGCTATTGAGTAGGCGAAGGTTTCGTCTGCGGGATTGTAGTCGTAACAGACTCCGAGGAGTCCCATCTTGTCACAGTGTTTTGCGATTGCGTCTACTACACCTGCTTTCCCGTTTTTCTCCCAGAACTTGGGAATCACACTCAGATTCTGGTTATCGGTGTTGGTGGTTCTTATGGTAATGCCTATGCATTCAAAAGAATCCTTTTCTTCAATTCTGTACTTCATAGTCTTGTCTCCTTTGAGCATGACAGCAAGGCGTATAGGGGGCCACAGCTCAAGCTGCATCTTCCCCTCTTTTGCCTCCGATGGAGTTATACCGAAGCACCGTTTGAATGCCTTTGTAAAGGATTCGGGACTGTCCCAGCCGTAGCGCAGCGCCGCATCAATTACCTTGCCGCCGCCTGCAGCTATGTCGAGAGCAGCCTTGCTTAAACGCCGCCGCCTCACATACTCTGCAGGACTCACGCTGAACACAACTTCGAACATCCTGCAAAAGTGAAAAAAGGAGCAGTTGGCCAGTTCCGCCGCTTTTTCGATGTCTGCAGTTCCTTCAAGGTTGTCTTCAAGATAGTCGAGCGCCTGTGTAAGCCGTGTTGTCCAGTCCATACATCCTCCCGTGTCATCTCATGAATACCATACCATGGGTACTCTATCGGCATCCTGTCTTTTTTTGCACTCGTGCGACAGGCAGAGGAATTATTTTTACTCCGCTATTTCCTTTATTTTATCTTCCAGATCGCTTTCATTTTTCATCTCATGACCCCTTGGAATGGTGGTCGTAATAAAATGCTGAGCATAAGGGAAGACGCAGGCTTCAAGCAGGGTGCTGTCTTTATTTAAAAATCCGAAGTTCATGTCTTCTATTTCTATGTTCTTCGTTTCAAGGAGCAGGGCTTCTTTCATTTCCTCAGGATCAAAAATTAACCCGAACGGATCACTTGCCTTGTCTCCCATTTCTCCCGAGTAGTCTATAGATAAATTTCCTTCTATCCATAACTGCTTATCGAGAGCCTTTGCTTTTGTCTTTTTAATATCTGCAGTGAGTTTAATAGCGTTATTGCTCTTGAGGCTTTTAATATCGGTTATAATCTCACCCTTATGAGTTGTGGTAAAAACGCTGCTTTGAAGAGTAGGACTTAAAAAGCCCTTCCACGGATCATAGTTTATGGTATTTGATTCATAATCATAGATAATCCAGGAAGCCAGATTGGTGTCCTTATTGCGGGCTATGACGTAGATCTCGAACCGGCTGCCCCAAAAAACATCGGTGTGAATATTGAATAAGCCCATGACTGCACATGTTTTTTTCGGCGAATCTGCAAAGATTGATACAGGAAGCAGCTCATAATTAGCACTCAGAAAGTGCTCAACATCTTTTTGTGAAATTTCATACGACAGAAATAAACTCCACGGTTCTACCACAAATCCCATATAGGGATCTTTTTAAGTGCCGCTTCCAATAATCTTTTTTTGAATAAACAGGGGCAGTTTTTTTAGAAACTCTGCACCCTGATACGCTATTGAAACTTTTTTCGGCTCTATTCTTTTTTCTACATTTTTAACATATTTTCTAAACAGCGTGCTGTCCATAATCACCTCTCCCTTCTACTGTACATCATACCATGAGGTTTTGCAAATAAGAAATTATTTTTCTTAGAGCAACCGGTGTTCCAGTTTGCACATTGCAGATGCACTTCAGTTCATACTGATACAGGATTGTCTCAATCACTGCTGCTGTCAGTTCCTGTTCGGGTTTTGTCCTAGTACCGGGAACTGTCTCTGCCTCGGGTTTCGTCTGCTCCCACCGCTTTTTTGCGCCGTAAAAATTCCCGACAAAAACACGCCTCTTGATGCCTGGAATATCAGCCCGGTTATCAATTCTTTCGTTATCATTTATCAGTCTGATAATAGTTTTACCGGGGGAGGTACAGGACGGGTGCTCGCAGAACCGGCACCGCATGGCGGCCTTTAGAATTTCTTGTTCTTCGGTACTGTAATCTGCGTACATCATGCCGGCCGTAAAGGGCTTTGGTACTGTCCGGACATAATTTTTCATGCCTTTACGGTACACAAAGGGTTTTTTGCCTCTTTATAGTCTTTCCCTTCTATCATGCTCCAGTGTTCAAAGGTCGGGCCTATAACAACCAGGGTGTGTTCGTCCTCTGCACAAAGCGTTCTGTCATCGAGGCTCAAGATGTAGACGGTAATTTCGCTTTCATCAATTTCATTAGGATTCCCGACAAGCATCTCTACCGCAGCTGTGTCCTGCGTTATAACAGACCTGTCAACAACCGCATACATGACCACGCTCGGGTATGTTGGAATTTGTCTTTGAGCCCAGCATATACGTTTTGTTGAAGCGAAAGGACGCTCAATTAGTTTACCGTAGAGATTCCATACCGTTCCCGAATAAATTATATTTTTTGCATAGAGTTCTGTTCCGTCTGTAAGTTTTACACCTGAGGGCTTCCCCTTTTTAAAAAGGATAGAGATGACTTCTTTAGCGGGGAACATGTCGCCCCCGTTTTCTTCAATGACCTTTTCAAGTTTACCCGGCAGAAAGAGGGTAGAACCTGCAGGATAATAGCTTCCTCCCTCGTGATTGTCGACAAACATAATTGCCGCGAGCACCGCCGGGGCTTCTTTACCGTTGCGTAGCAGTAGGTGGATGTAAGTTTGTCAAAAAATTTGAAAATTTCAGGGTCTGTAAAATAGCCTCTTAATAGTTTTTCTGCACTGATGTTTAAAAAAGTAAGAAACCGGGCAAAGGAAAGGGGGTGGCGCAGTACTATTTTAAATCCCTGAGCAGTGCTTATTTCATCGGCAGAAGCATAGAGGGGGTTTTCAATAAGAACATGGCGGTAAATAGTATTCATGTCGCGGTAAAAACGCTTTATGTTTTCTTTTTCAGACGGGAAAAAAGAAGAAAGCTCATCGGTAAAGCGGTCAATATCAGCATAGAAGTGAATACGCTTGCCGTCAAAGTTGACGCAGTACAATAGATCATGGCGGATAATATCAATAGGTTCTTCGAGGCAGTTCATGACAAAGCGGTGCGCATTAAAGCCCTTTTCGCCGAAGCCGTAGAGCATTGCAGAACCCTGATCAAAGGTCACGTGTTTCCTTTTAAAACTGCCGCAGGTGCCTCCAGGATGCTGGCTTTTGTCAATTACTGCAACCTTAAGTCCTCTTTTTGCACAAAGCGAAGCGGCTGTAAGACCGGAGAGTCCCGCCCCGATGATGATTGTATCGTACATGAAATGACTCCTGTAGGATCATTATACTCTATGTTGCAGATTATGTGATGAACTCAAAAAAATTATTCATTCCAGAAATCAAGCTTTTACCAACCTTTTGGAAAACCCATCATTGAAGTATTGATTATGGGATATTGATTTAAAAAAAGAGTCACCCGGGTACGCTTGCAAGCAGAGGCGTGGATGACCTTGTTACCTGTCGTTATACTATTATTATTTAGCAATTACAAGCGTTATTTTTTTTAAACCACCTATATTAGGTACAACTGTCATAACATTCTCCCTCTTTATACGATGAGAGGCGGAATCTGTCAAATTTCATAGTATTACTATAAACAGTATCATTTTACAATATTTTACTTGACTATGTAAAAATCTATAGTATAGTCTAAGGTGACTTGTATTCAAGGATATTTAAAAACATCGTATTGCCCTAAGCGGAAAACAACCAATTAATAATATAAAAAAGTGCTTCCCCCTGCTGCAAGTCAAGGAGGTTAGCCGGATGGAAACAGAAGTAAACGCATTTACCATACGAAGTTTTTTATGGGAAACTTTTACTCCGGAAATGAAAAATACAATGTGTAATCTACTCAAGTCCGATACCGACAAGGCTCGTTCTTTTTGCGACTGCTATTTTAATGTTTTTCACATTCTTCACAAAATAGGCCACATTATTACTCACACCTTTAATGTTCATCATAACGAGGACGCTGCGTTAAACGAATACTATGCAAATATATTTGCATATAAGTATCTTGAATTTAAAAAAGAAAAGGACTATCTAAAAGATCTTATTTCCTGCATCTCATTCCTCTTAAATGAATATAAGCTTTCTTTTGATTATCATATTCCAAAAATGAATGAAATTTTTATTAAGGTTAAACAGGATCTCTTTCAGTACTCAGCCTTTAATTTTAACTGTATTCGCAAATGCTCCTCCGACAAGCGGTCCTTCGAAGAAATCCTCACGACTATAAGCAGGGGAAATCTTACAACTATTAATTCGGGTATTGTCCCAACTCCGGGGCTTCACGGGATTGACCTCGTAAACGAGTGTCTTGCTGTAGTATTTGAGCTGAGCGGATACCTTCCGGACATAAAACTGCTTTATTGTCCGAATATCGCAGTGGAAAATCTTGAGCTCGTTTTATCATAAAGATCTATTTAAGTGCGTAAGTTATTGTTTTAGTCTGGTTTGTCAGCGATGAACATTTACAGGTGACAGAGCCTCCCATGGAAAACTGAATAGGATCATACTCAATCAAACCTCCCCATTCGCCGTCAATAAGTTTTTTAAAACGGAATTTCACAATTTTTTCGCCAACATCAACGGACTCGCAAAGTGTAAATAGGGGATCGCTGTAATCTATAAAGACTTCGGAGCAAAGAAGTATTTCATCTAGGTAAAATTCATAATAACCGCTCATCGCCTTACCCGTAACATCATAATACAGTCGGGGTTTGCATAATGTTCCCTGAGCTGCTTCCGAAAATCCTCCTGATCCTCCGGTATTAGCAGTTTCCACCTTATATAAGTAGGTTTTCTCTTCATTAACATCATATGCTTCGGTATCCATGTATTGCGTACCTGTACAGACTGATACAAGACTGAAATTGCTTTCCTCTCCAGCCGAGCGGTAAACACTGTACGCTGCTGCTTTTTCTACTGCATTCCACCGGATTAGGATACTTGACGGGTTATTGCTGTTGTTTAGTTTCAATGTGTTAATTGTTGTTGATTCCGGGGCGGATAAGAGGGTTCTCGCAGAAATTATGTCACTCCAGCCGCTTTCTCCGGCACTGTTTTCGGCTTTGACTTTAAAGTACCACAATGAGTCTTCATCAAGGTTTGAAAGTATAAACGATGCGTCCGGGCATACTGCTGTATTTGTCATTCCGCTTTTGGTTTTCCCATATTCAACCGTATACTTCTCAATTCCTCTCATTTCATCCCAGGCTAGCTCTATAAAAGTATTTTTTATAGATGTAAAGCAAAGGTTCTTGGGTGTATCCGGAATAAGGTACAGGGTTTTTTTGCTGTGTGCTTCAGAAAGAGGGCTTTTTCCTGCGGAATTCAGGGCCTGAACTGCCACAAAATACTCAGTTCCGCTCGGTAAATCGTATACCGTGAATGATTGTTCCTTTGTTATACCAATTTCTTCGAGTGTGCTTTCTGTTGTACCCAAAAAGACACAATAGTCTTCGGCGTTTTCAATTTCGTTCCAAACTGCGGTCAGGCTCGATTCCGTTTCCTCAATTTTAAGCATCGTCGGTGGTTTTGGAATTGAACTTAGAGGTTTTACGGTAACAGTTTTGGAAAAATCGCTAGTATTTTTTCCTGTGACGGCTTTTACCTTAAATACATATTCAACTGTTTCTCTGAGGCTGTCTATAACAAGTTGCGGTTCTTTGCTTTCAGCCGGCTGCAGTGATGTACTTCTAACATCGCCGTAATATAGGGTATAAGTTTCAGCTCCTTCTGCTGCATTCCAGGAAATTTTAATTGATGATGAAGAAACTGCTTCCGCTATTATGTTGTCGGGGGGTAAAAGTTTCGATTCCGGTTCTTCCTCTCCGTCACCGTTTGTGTTTGTAATAAACGTAAGCTTTTGAGAGAATTGGCTCTTCTTCAATTCATTGCAGGCACACACCGATATTTCATACTGTATATCCTTATCAAGTTTTTCTACAAGAAGGGCAGACTCCTTTGTCTGCAGTTCAATTATTTCTTCTGATTCTGCTCTTATGATGTAATATTCAGCATTCTCGACAGATTTCCATTGTACCTCACAGCCGTCTGCAAAAACTGCTGTTATTTCAAATTCTTGAGGAATATCAAGAGAATTGTTCATTGCAGAGGGGTCTGAACAGGAATAAAGGAAACATCCTGCTGTAAATAAAGATAATAAGATAAGTAGCCGTCTTCTCATAAGGCCTCCTTGTTCATACTTCTTATAGACTTTACCTGTGTTGTTTTTTCGGGGTATACAAAAAAAAAGACATAATTTTACAAAGAAAAGCACAAACCCTCTATTTCCTTGATATTTTATATAGGTGATGCTATAATTTTTTATATGAATGATGAAATTTCACCGGAAATTGCAGCTCTTTTAGCACAAAGTGCCGGAAGACCTTCTTCCTTGCCTTCTATAGATTCTTTTGATGACTTTCCCTCTCCTGATCAGGATAATCTGTCAAATTCTGCTCCCGCGCCCGATATTGATTTATCTGTAAAAACCTTTGCCCCTATTGTCGATTTTTTTTCCAGGACGCCTAATCCGGTTTTTAACGATCCGGCCTATTATAAGACTGCTTTATCCGGAGAAAATGATTCTGCCCAAAAACTTCATAATATTTTGTCGAAATATTTGACCTGCCAGGATCCAAAAGACCGGACCGTTTATCGTCAGCAGCTGGTCACCATCTATTGGGAGCTTGTTAAGTCTATAGCCCCAAAAATGGCCTCCCCTTCGGCTTTAGCCCCTAAAAAAATGCTTTTACGGTTCGGTGTTGTACTGCCAACCCTGTTTACTCCCGAGTATAAGGATGTTTTTTCATCTGTTTTTGTGCATAATGAAAGCGGAGAGCCGGTATATTACATAGATGAATGGTTTAGAGATATTGCCTGCGGCAGGGTAAGTTTATCTGCCACAGACGAGGCCCGGCCGGTAAGAAAAAGCGGCGGAGCCGGAGGAAACGGTGAAGCCTCCAGACTGATGCAGCTTCAAAGTAAAAATAACGGTAAACTGCAGAATGCAGAAAATATGATCAGCGCTAAAGAGTCTGAGCGTTTATTGATCGAATCTGATCTGAGGGCTAAGGTGGATCAGTTGTGTGATCATGCTCCTATTCCTTCTTTACCAAATCATAAATGCTGCCTGACCGATATTCAGCGTAGATCTTTAAATGACATTAATGACCGTTTAAAATCCCTTCTGAGAGTAGATAAAGAGCTGAATTTGTATATAGCTGAGTATAATGATGCAAAAGAAATTGCAGCTTCGTTACAGTCAAAGCTTGAAAATGCGCCGACAGATACAGAAGTTAATAGTTCTGACCTGCTCGTTGAGGTAGACACCGTTCGGCAGATGGCTAAGATGACCGTTGGACGGCAGGGTAATCATTTTCCTCTTTTTACTAAGGAATTTTTTCATTGTACCCCAAGGCAGACCGGTTTTAGAGAGAATGTTATAGACATGCTTGCCTGGGTTGAGTCATTAGATCCCGGAGCGTTTTGCCGTGTTCACAAAAATCACCAAAATAGAATAATTCCCTATGTCGTTTTAGTTCCTACCTACGGCGATACCGGCTTCTGCTGGGAGCCGTTTGACCGCTATAATCGTGTTACAAGCCGGGGCCGTATAGTTGTTCCCATGTATCCGAGAAATCTGCAGATCGCTATTTTGATGGCTGTAGCAGATCTCCGGTGGCAGGTTGCCAAGGAAAAAGCGTCGTATTATTGGATGGAAGAAGGTTTAACCGGTCAATACTATCAATGGTTCTCTTCGCAAAAGTTAAAGGGCGATTTAAAAGATTATTTTATTAATGACTATATTTTATGGATGACAAAGGAAAGCGAGGGTGTTCAGCGGCTGGAAAAAGATGTACGGGGAATATTCTGGAGACACATCCCCTTTGCTCAGGAAGTAAAAGACAAGCTTAAGACTAGAAGCCTTGTGTATCAGGAATTGTATCAGCGCGATATTAACCGGTCTATGTCGGACGGATACTAGACCGGCTGAATGTTTTTTGACTGCCTAATAACTAATCAAGTTTATTTTTCTTTCTCGGTCCAAAAAGAGGATCAAGTTTATCTTCCAGTTTAAACTTTGTAATAACAACCTTTACTAATTTCTGGTAAATAAACATTCCGAGAACGATAGCCGTTATAAACACAAAGGGGAACACCCTGCCGACAGTTTCTGGACTGTCTTTAAGAAGATAAATTGTTCCCAGAAAAAACACTACTACCAGGATGAGTGTAATAAGAACAGATACAACTGTTCCTGCTAGAATAAAAATGATTGTTCGCTGTTTATTTGTCATGTTGTTCCTTTTTTTCAGCCGATTCTTTTATTATTGCTATAATAAAAGATACCATCAATAAAATACCGCAAATGAGAACCCCCATATCTGCAATATTAAAAGTGGGCCATCGTTCAAACCCGAAAATTCCATAAAATTTCACATCAATAAAATCTACAACGCCGTTCGGTCTAAAAAAACGGTCATAGAGGTTGCCCAAGCCTCCTCCAATAATGCCGCAGATTGCCCAGCGTTGAAAAGCCGTAAAGTCTTTGCTTCTAAAATACACAATGAGTACAAGAATGAGTACTATAAGCGGTAAAATTCCGAACAGAATACTTCGTAAACTGCTTTGAAATCCGCTGCCGAAACTGAACGCAATACCTTTGTTTGCTACGTGGATAATCCTCAAAAAGCCGCCGAGAAAAGAGGCGCCGATTGAATAAGGCTCAATAAACTTTACAACAAGATATTTTGACAGCTGATCAAGAGATAATATTATTATTGATAACGACAAAGGCAGAAACTTGCTGAAAGGTGAAACTTCTTTTTTAAAATCGATTTGTACTACGTCTTCCATAATTACCTCAAATGTACCATATTTTAACTTGTTTCACAAGCAAAAGATAGTATAACTCTGCTGCGGTTTAAGATTACAGTGCTGTCGGTGATTCTATAAAGACACAGGGTATGTCTTTTTCTGTTTGAATTTTTTCCATCATAAGTTTTAGACCCAATTTTTCTGTTTCATAATGTCCGCCGGCGATAAGAGATATTTTATTTTCAAGAATTGTGTGGTAGCTCTCATGTTTTGTCTCTCCGGTTATATATACATCCAGTTTTTGCTGAATGGCCTGCTCGACTTCACGAGCTCCGCCTCCGCAGATTATCCCGGCTGTTTTAATCTCTTTGTTCCCAAAAGGGAGGACTGTCACCGGTGCAGCTCCATCTGTAAACATTGCGTTAATTATTTGATCGATGCTTTTCGGTTTTGTAAATCCGCCTTTTACGCCTATTACCGTATTTTTCCATACTCCAAAGGGCTCCAGGTTTTCAAGTCCTATTTGTCTTGCAAGCGCGTAATTATGACCGATTTCCCGGTGTGCATCTAAGGGCAGGTGACAGGCGTACAGGGCAGTATCATTTAAAATAAGCTGCCGTATTCTTTCATAATGGATGCCTGTAATGCCCTGCTCGTAACCCCAAAAAAGGCCGTGATGCACAAAAAGCATATCAGCCTGTGCAAGATGTGCGCGTCTTATGGTATCTCCGCAAGCATCAACAGCAAAGGCAATTTTAGTAATCTGTTTTGTATCCGGCTCAGAATTCTGTACCTGTACTCCGTTGAGAGAACTATCGTTTGGAAAATCCTGAATTTTTAAATAACTGCTTATGTAGGTGTTCAGCTCGTTTAGTGTCATTGTTCCTCCAATGCTGATAAAAACTCATGCGCTCTTTGGGCTGTATTATCAGCTGCCGTCGAATTTTGGGGTATTCCTTTTTTAGCGAACCCGAACAAAAAAAGTTCCAGGGGCTTTGTTTTTTCTAATTGAGCCATTCCCCGCTGTTCAGAGTAAAAAGGAGCAGTTTGTTCTTTTGCTGTGAACACGCCTTTTACAGACTGAGGGTAGCGGTTTTGTATACGTTTTGCACCTTCTACAGTATAACCTTCTGCGATGATGTAAAAAGGACTAAGGTTTTCACTTTCGAGAATACTCAATGCTGAAAAAATTTCACGCTCCTTATTTTCTTGAAAGCGTATTAAATTGTCTTCAAAAAAAGAAGGCTTATTTGCGAAGAATACTCTTTGAGAAAAAGATCGGAAGGCTGGAGCATCCCACAGCGAATTTATATACGTTATATCTGAAGGATAAAAATCAAAGGAAATAACTCTGTATCCGTATTCGGAAAGCCGGAGGAGCTGTTCCAGAGCATCTGAGGTATTTGTAAAAAGATCGGGTATATACAATACTGCGGGCAGCGTATTTTCCGGAGCAAAAGTGCTTGATTCCGGCAAACATTCAGTTTTAACGGCAGTTATAGGGTCAAAAAGAGTCTTTCGCGTAAAAAAACCTCTTGCCGATGAACCATAATAGAGGGTCTTTGTCTGATCTGCATTAATGGAAGGCAGGGGAGAAGGCCTGAAAATGAGCAGCAGGGCTGTGAAGAATAAAAGTAGTAAAAGAAGTAAAAGAGAAAATATTTTAAAAAAAACAGTAAAATAATCACGCTGCATTTGAGTACAGAACGAAATAAACCGGTTCAAATTGAGTAAAAAGAGTATAAGACAAAATCCCAGCAGAATTAGATTTGACAGTTCTAAAGAAAAAGCGGTAATAGATAATATGCAGACGCCTAGTGCAATCAGGGGTATGATTGAAAAAGTATCTCTGCGTATTTGGTATTGTGCTAATGTTCCGGCAAAAGGCCGCAGCAGTACAGGAATGCACAAAAAGAGTATCAACAGGTGCGAAAAAAGAATATCTGTCATAGAACACATGATAAATCAAAAAACAATAGCATACAACAGTTATATTTGTGAAAAAAAGAAAAAAAACTGTTATTTTTATTGCAAATATGATAATATGGTAGAGGACAGAAAGTTTTTTATTCAAACAGGATTTCACATGCCGGAGACTGCTAAAACACTTGTTAATACTGTAAAAATTAAAAAAGCAATCGAAGCCGAAGTTCCATTGCTTATAACAACATATACGCTTCCCCACGAGATGGAGTTATATATTCATGACGTAATTACCAGTTATATGAAGGAATTACACCAGGAACATATGACTGAGTATATTATTTACTGTGTTAATGAGCTTACTACAAATGCAAAGAAAGCGAACACAAAGCGGGTATATTTCAAAGAAAAAAAGCTGGATATTAACAGTGAATTCGATTATGAAGTCGGTATGCAGACATTCAAAGCCGAAACCCTTGGAAACATAGTTCATTACCTTCAGCTGCAGAAAAATGCCGGTCTGTACATAAAAATTCTTCTGCATACAAGAAATGGAAAAATCAAAATAGAAATACGCAATAATTCACCGTTAACCCTTTTTGAATATAAGCGCATTCATGATAAGCTCGCACGGGCTCAGCAGTATACTTCTGTGGAAGAAGCCTTTGTTCAAATTCTGGATGAAACCGAAGGCGCCGGCCTCGGCTTAATCATCATGGTTCTCATGCTGCAGAAAATCGGTCTTTCAGATGAAAACTTTCAGTTTATAAGCGAAAACGGTGAAACAATAACTCGTATAATACTGCCCTTAAGCACAGAAACAGAGAAACACATAGAATCTGCATCCAAAGAAATTGTCGAATCAATTGAAGCACTTCCTCTTTTTCCGGAGAATATTGCTTCTATTAACCGTCTATTAAACGATCC
>Ga0209201_1002380_pt1 | contig 18618 bp, 13 predicted proteins | sample AD_UKC055_MetaG_FD_184411 | JGI IMG/M metagenome (GOLD analysis project Ga0209201, IMG submission 184411) | Active sludge microbial communities of municipal wastewater-treating anaerobic digesters from USA - AD_UKC055_MetaG (SPAdes) (version 2) | ecosystem: Engineered > Bioreactor > Anaerobic >...
TCAGGTCTTGTTAAAATTTTCCTACTTCACTTTTTTATTGCGCTGCTAGCTGCTTCTTTTTTCCTTTTTGTTATTCTTTTAGTGGGTAGGGAGCTTAGCTGGAAAGATTTTTTTAGCTACTTCATAATCTTTATTCCAATTACTGTTGTGCTTCCGTTGATTCTGGGAATTGCAGCTGCATCTTCATACAAACGGGTCGAAATCATACTTACTCCAGCATCAAGCGTAAATCTTGCAAAGCTGAAGGAATTCTTCCTCAAGAGTAACTACCTGCCAGCTGCTGAGGAAAGTTCAAAGTTTACCTTCAAACGCTCTAATACTTTTAGGAGAGCCTTATGCGTTAGTAGCGATATGCCTAAAATTCAGGTAAAGGGACAGGCTGTTGGCATTACTATGCTTAAGCGAAAATCAGCTACCCTGATAAATCAGCTTAGAAATGATAGGCGCTATGAGGTTGGTTCTGAAAAAGTTGAATGATGAGTAGCGGTCCATTCATACTTCTGGATAGTGCCCGATGCAGGCAAAATATTGCCCGCATGGAAGAAAAGGCTAGGACTAATGGTCTGGTATTTAGGCCACATTTTAAAACTCATCAGAGCCACGCTGTTGGCCGCTGGTTTCGCGAGGTAGGGGTTAACAGAATTACCGTTTCATCGGCTGAAATGGCCGGATATTTTGCCAAGGACGGATGGAACGATATTACCATAGCATTTCCTCTATCCCGTTTCCATGTAGAAGCTGTAAATCGTCTTGCTGAGAATATACACCTGAATATCACCTTTTCATCAATTCGTAATATGCTGGATGCGCTACCCCTGATTAGCCAAAATGTGGGTGTACTCATCGAGGTTGATGTTGGCCATCATCGTACGGGTGTTAATATTTCGGATACTCGACAGATCGCTCTAATGGTGAATCAAGTTGCGGAGAACCCTAAGCTGGCTTTTCGCGGATTTATTGCCCATGCTGGCCAGTCCTACAGCGTAACAGGTGAAAAAAATGTTTTAGCTATTCATAACCAGGCCATGGGCGAGCTGGTTAAGCTAAAGTCGTTCTGGAGCCAGCAGTACCCTGAAATTGTCATATCATACGGCGACACACCCACCTGTTCGTTGGCCGATGATTTCTGGGGTGTCAACGAAATTCGCCCCGGTAACTTCGTTTTTTACGATATTATGCAGCACTTGATTGGCTCGTGCAGCCTGGATGACATTGCCCTGGCCTTGATTTGTCCGGTGGTTGATGTTTATCCCGAAAGAGAGGAGGCAGTTGTCCACTGTGGAGCCGTACACTTGTCGAAAGATTTCGTTCTTTTCCCGGAAAGCAACAGGTGCTACGGCCTGGTTTGTCCCTATAATGGTATAAGGTGGGGAGCGCCAGTAGAGGGAGCCTATGTAACCTCCCTGAGCCAGGAACACGGGATCATCTCCTTTGGTGCGTCGGGACAACCTTTTCCTTTTCATGTAGGTGATTTGGTTGCCATTCTACCTGTCCACAGCTGCCTAACGCTCGATACCATGGGTGAAATGGTTACCGAAAGCGGTGAAAAAATTTCAACCATGAGAAGCAGAAAAAGATGAAGTACATAACCAAATATCAAGACTAGTAAAAGTTGAAACTTTTGTAGCCTGCTATCACTGGCGACAAGAACACATGACTGTTAAGGTAATATGGATCTACTAAAGAACAGTAAAACGAAACGCAAGCCTATTCCAAAACTATTTGATATCAAAATAGCTGCTACCAAGGGGTTCTACTGAGTTTAGCTAATGTTCTACAGCGCTAGTATTTTTTCTTAACCGTTTTCAATTTTATTCAAGTTTCTATGTACTTTGCAGTACTTTCGCAAGCACGCACAAACCCATTCCCAAACCACTTGCTTGCAAAAGAACTGCAATTTAGCCTAAGCACTCCTACATATTAACATTTTGTAAAGGGCTTAATATTTATTTATCTTTAAAAAGCGTTTATGTTTTTTAAAACTCAATCAGATGGATAGTGATAGTAATAAAATTGGACTCTTTAACTTAAACAAGCTTGTTAAAGGCAAAGAATTCGAATACCGAAAATCGCATTTAACTACTTCCCCAAAGGATAAAGTAAAACTAGGTATTATACCCTCTAAAAGTTTTCAGTATTACTCTTCAAGGGCAAGCGATTGCATAAACTTTATTGAAAAGCCAACAATAAAACAACAAGAATTCGATTTTTACAACTCATTCATTAATTCACAAATTTTTGAATATTCAATTATTGATGAGGATGAAAAACTTTACAGAATAAACCCTACAAGAATAATTGATACGAAACAACTCGTTACCAAAATGATTAAAGAGAACTCTTTCAAAAGGAATAGCCCATTTTTAAAACGGTTAAGAATTGGAGAAATAATGCTAAATAAAATTGGTAATGGTAATAATTACTTCAATGGTTTTGAACTTTGCATGTGTAGAGTAACAGAATGTTTCAATCGAAAAATTTGGTTGATTGTAGAGGAAGATTTCGTTTCTATTCCTTTTTCAATAGTGTATGTTAGTCCATATCAATATATAGAGTTAATCACAGATGACATTATGGATAAAAGAGCCAACAAGGTTTATTGGAATATGCGGAACTTTCCTTTTGCAACCGACCTAATTTTCCCAAACAACTTTCCGACTAAATAACATATTCACCATGCCAATCATTTATATCACTTTTTAAAATTTTATATGTACTTTTAGCATGTGTAAATAATACATTATTATATGAAATTGAATATTTTAAAACCTCGTCAATCTTTAAATAAAGCTTTTCTTAAAGTTAAACCCAACCGTACCGAAATTGAAAGTTTCAAGCAGAACCTTGCCAAGCTTATCGACCATATCAACGAAGCCGAAACGGAGGAGTTTCACAAGAATATTGTTTCCACTTTTCTGAAAGACACCTACTACAAGGAAAACCATTTTATTAATACCAAAGGCCGTAACGACCTTGTAATCCACAACGGGAAGGATGCAAAAAGCACAGTTGGAGTAATCATTGAGGCAAAAAAGCCAACCAACAAGGTCGAAATGCTGAAAACCGACAATATCAACACAAAGGCTTTTCAGGAATTAGTGCTTTACTACCTTCGGGAAAGAATCACAGGCAAGAACCTCGATGTTAAGTACCTTATTGCCACAAATATCTACGAGTGGTTTATATTCGACGCCCAGCTTTTCGATAAACTCTTTACCCACAACAAAGCATTCGTGAACCAGTTTAACGATTTCGAGGAAAACCGTTTATCAATCCACAAAACCGAATCGTTCTACAAGGAAATTGCAGAACCCTTCATCAACGAAATTAAAACCGAGATAACATTTACCCACTTCGATATTCGTGAATTCAACAGCATTATTCGTAATGCCGATAAGCACGACGACAGCAAACTTATTACGCTCTACAAGCTACTTTCGCCCGAGCATTTGCTCAAACTCCCATTTGTGAACGATAGCAACAGCCTCGACAAGCGTTTTTACAGTGAGTTGCTACACATCATCGGGTTAACCGAAACCAAGGAGGGAAGCAAGAAGCTGATTGAGCGAAAGAAGGAGGGCGAACGCAACACGGGTTCACTCATCGAGAATGCCATTATCCAGCTCGACAGCCTCGATAAACTATCACGCCTCGAAAAACCCTACAGTTTTGGCGAAACCAACAAGGAACGCCTTTTTAACGTTGCGTTGGAGTTAGCCATTACTTGGGTAAACCGAATCCTATTCCTAAAGTTGCTCGAAGCTCAGCTAATTTCTTACCATAAGGGCGATAAATCCTACTCCTTTCTGAACATCGAAAAGGTAAAAAACTACGATGACCTTAACAATCTTTTCTTTCAGGTTTTAGCCCGTATTCCAAGCGAAAGAAACAGCGAGGTTAAAACCGTTTTTGCCAAAGTGCCCTACCTTAACAGCTCGCTTTTCGAGCCAACGCCTGTGGAGCATAGCTGCCTTTTCATTAGCCAGCTTAGCGATAAAAAGCTACCCATTCTTAGCACAACCGTTTTAAAGGATTCAATGGGTAAAAAGCGCACAGGCGAGATTGATTCGCTGGAGTATTTCTTTGAGTTCCTCGACGCCTACGATTTTACCAGCGAGGGTCAGGAGGAAATACAGGAGGATAACAAAACACTTATCAACGCATCGGTTCTAGGGTTGATTTTTGAGAAGATTAACGGCTACAAGGACGGCTCATTCTTCACCCCCAGCTTCATTACCATGTACATGTGTCGTGAAACTATTCGCCGTGCCGTGGTTCAGAAGTTCAACGAGGTTAAGGGCTGGGAGTGTAAAACCATCGATGACCTTTACAACAAAATTGACGACAACGCCGAGGCGAACCGAATAATAAACAGCATTAAAATTTGCGACCCCGCAGTGGGTTCTGGTCACTTCCTTGTTTCGGCTTTGAACGAGATAATTGCAGTTAAAAGCGAGCTCCGTGTACTACTCGACCGCAACGGCAAACGGCTAAAGGAGTACCACGTGGAGGTGGAGAACGACGAGCTGATGATTACCGACGAGGACGGCGAGTTCTTAGAGTACAACCCACGCAACCCCGAGAGCCAAAGGGTGCAGGAAACCCTTTTCCACGAAAAGCAGACCATTATTGAAAGCTGCCTTTTTGGTGTGGACATAAACCCCAACTCGGTTAAGATTTGCCGTTTGCGCCTTTGGATTGAGCTGCTTAAAAACGCATACTACAAGGAATCGGGCGAGCTGGAAACGCTCCCCAATATTGATATTAACATTAAGTGCGGTAACTCGCTCATTAGCCGTTACGCCCTCGATGCCGATATTAAAGCCGCCCTTAAGCGCAGCAAGTGGAGCATAGATAGCTACCGCATTGCCGTGATGTCCTACCGCAATGCGCAAACCAAGGACGAGAAAAGGGCAATGGAACGCCTGATTGACCAAATTAAGAGTGATTTCGTAGGCGAAATTGCCGCAAACGATAAACGACTGATTAAACTTAGCAAGGCAAAAGGCGAATTGCTCACACTTACCACCCAAACAACGCTTTTCGACCGCACAAAGGCCGAAAAGGCAGCGTGGGAAAAACAGGTAAAAGCCCTTACCGAAACAGTAAAGAACCTGGAAACCGAGCTGGAGGAAATCCGCAACAGCAAGATTTACGAGAATGCCTTTGAGTGGCGTTTCGAGTTCCCCGAAGTGCTAAACGACGAGGGCGACTTTGTGGGGTTTGATGTGGTAATTGGGAATCCGCCATATATTCCTTTAGAGTCATTTAATATTAATGAAAGAAGTTATTTTAACATTAAGTATAGCCAACTTGAAAGAAAATACGAGTCTTCAGTGTCCTTCATTATAGAAGGTATGCAAATCACAGGTAATTCTGGTTTACTTTCTTATATTGCTCCAATAACTTGGCAGACAGGAGAAAACTATATTAAATTTAGGTCTTATTTTTTGACAAACTTTGGAGTAGAAAAGATTATCAACTTACCTTTCAATATCTTTGAAGATGCTTATGTAGACACCGCATTATACTTCTTATCAAAAAAGAAAAAAAATCAATATCTCATATATGCTTTTGATAAGAAAGCAGAAGTTAAAACCTTAGAAAATCTTGATTACCAAAAATTCGAAGTAACGGATATAAAATCACCTGATTTTAAATTGATTATTGACGAATCTTCTAAACTATTTTCAAGATATAACAATGATGAATTTGTGGTTTTAGGCAATATTACTAAATCAACTCAAGGTCTTTCTGGTTCAAGTTTCCCAGAGTGTTCTGAAGAATTATCTGATTATAATTTCCCATTCTTAGCAAAAGGCAATGTGTATAATTATTCTTTAATAAAGGAGAAAATCTATAATACCAATCTTTCAGATAAAAAGAACCTTATGCAGTTTTATCAAGATGAACCAAAAATTTTAATAAGAAGAATTATTAGTAGACAAAATAGATTGTCTGTTACATTTTGTAATGAGAAATTAGTATTTAAAAAAGACATAAATCCTTTTATTCCTACAGATTCCAATTTTAGCAGCCTTTATTTAACAGGTATTCTCGCTAGTAAATTCATATCATTCATTTATCTTAATTCTTCTTCAATTGCAACAAAAGATGATTTTAGACAAACTACGCTGAGCGAGTTGAGAAAATTGCCAATCCCAAAGGCAAATATGACAAAACAGAAAGAAATAATTGAACTTGTTTCAGCAATATTAGAATTAAAGAAACAATCTGCATCTGCTAATACAAGTATGATTGAAACCCAAATCGACCAACTCGTTTACCAACTTTATGACCTAACCGAAGACGAAATAAAGATTATAGAGAGTTGCTAGCTGCTAATAAAAAAACTAATTTTGCCGCATGTACTACCGCCGCAAAATATTACTAGGATTGCTCGAAGCCTTTGACAATAGGCTCGAAAAGATACAGCTTCAGAAACTGCTAATGCTTGTTACAAAGCAACAGCAAAAGCCTGACTTCCATTTTGTTCCCTACAAGTATGGCTGTTATTCCTTTCAGGCCAACTCTGACCTTGGCACAATGGCAAAGTACAATCAGGTTATACTACAGGGTAACGAGTGGGTTAAAATTGATAATGAAAAATACTTATTAAGCCTAAAAGAGCGAGATAGGCAAGCAATTAAGTTAATCAAGCAGCTATACGGTGCAAAAACATCCAATGAGCTAATTAGGATAACCTACATAAAATACCCATACTTGGCCATTAATAGCACTGTAGCAAAGGATAAATTAAGTTCCGATGAATTCGACAAAGTTTTACAAGCAAAGCCAAAATCCGACAAAACAATTCTATTCACTATCGGTTACGAGGGCTTAAGCCTTGAAGAGTACCTGAACAAATTAATACTAAGCGACATTAAAGTGCTTTGCGATGTTCGGCGTAATCCGCTAAGCATGAAATTTGGCTTTAGCAAATCGCAGTTACAAAAAGCCTGTCAAGGAGTAGGAATTGAATATGTCCACATTCCAGAGTTAGGCATTGAGTCCGATAAACGCCAAGTACTGAATACCCAATCCGATTACGATAAGCTCTTTTCGTTGTACCGTTCCGAAATGTTAACGCAAACGTTGGATTATCAATTAAAACTGATAACTTTACTTAAAGAGAAGAAACGTATTGCGCTAACCTGCTTTGAGGCCAACATAAATCAGTGCCACCGTAAACACTTAGCCGATGCAATAGTAAATCTTTCAGACTTTAATTACGAACTGAAGCATATTTAAAATGGCTAAAACAAAAGTACTTATTGCTGTTAAAACCTACCCTACGCTAGCTTCCAAATATGATGAATTAGTATGTACAGCAGGGTTTCGTGAAGACGGAACTTGGGTGCGAATTTATCCTATCCCTTTTCGCAAACTCGATTATGATAAGCAATACAAAAAATATGATTGGGTTGAAATAGATTTAGTCCGTAACAAATCTGATTTCAGACCCGAAAGTTTTCGCCCTTACTCCATTGACGAATCAATTAGTATTGTTGGTCATTTAAATACAGATAATAACTGGTTACTTCGCAAAAAGATTGTATTAAAAAATGTTTATACGAATCTCGACATACTAATTGCAGATGCAAAAGATAAAAACAAGTATACTTCCTTAGCAGTTTTCAAGCCTACATCAATACATGATTTTATTTTTGAACCCATTGAAAGGGAGTGGGACAAATCAAAACTTGACAAATTAAAAGCAAAAGCGCTTCAGCTTAATCTATTTAAAAATGCTGAGAACCCTTTTGAGGTGGTAAAAAAGTTACCATATAAATTTTCCTTTGTTTTTTCAGATGATTCAGGAAAAAGAAGTACTTTGATGATTGAAGATTGGGAAACTGGTCAACTTTATTGGAATTGCCTAAAAAAACACGAGGGTAATGAGCAAAAAGCATGCGCCGATGTTAGACAAAAGTATTTTGATGATTTCTCTAAAACCAAAGATTTATATTTCTATTTAGGAACAACCAGAGAATTCCATTTAATAGCCCCAAACCCATTTATAATAATTGGCACTTTTCATCCAAAAAAGGATGCTCAATTGAGTTTGTTTAACATTTAAGGCTTCATCAATGCAACATTTTTGATGGAGAGGGAAGGTTAAGGTGATAGCTCTACCAGTATCTGGGCAGGAAAAAGTTACTTTTTTCCCCTTTTGTCTTGAAAAAGTATTTATTTTACCTCCCTTCTATCCATAAAATGCTGCCTTAAATTAATAGAACTTAGTCATTAACATTTCTAAAAATGAAAAAATTTCTTGCCTTCCTAATCATTTTGCTGTGCTTGGTGCAGCAATATTCTGTTGGGGTTAACACGCCTGTAAGTTGTTTCCCTCCTGTTAGTGTGGCCGGGAGTGATTTTTACACCTACTTTGCCGACCGAACCATGCGGATTGACTACCGCCATTCAGGCGATGACAAAACCGAAAGTTTCGAAATGGCCAAAATTGCTTCTGAAGGTAGCTGGGCAGGCAGAACCAACCATCTTAACGACCCATGGAAGCTTGGACTTTACTTTTTCGAGGTAAAAGATGCTGCCAGTGGCAAAACTATCTACTCGCAGGGTTTCTGCAGCGTTTTTGGCGAGTGGCAGACAACTGCCGAAGCCAAGGCCGGTGTTAAAACCTTTAACGAAACCATTCGGTTGCCCTGGCCAAAAAATGAGGTTAACGTGGTGCTGCAGAAAAGGGATTCGCTTAACCGGCTTGTGCCTGTTTGGAACTTAACGGTTAATCCGGTTGAATACGAAGATCTGATACCCACAAGGCCATCTGCTTTTGAACCTAAAGTTTTGCTGGATAATGGCGATCCAAAATTTAAAGCCGACATTGTCATCCTTGGCGATGGCTATGCTGAAAATGAGGACTCCCTTTTTTGGAAGGATGCACAGCGGTTTTCCGACGCATTTTTTAGCGTTGAACCTTTTAAATCGAGAATTGCTGATTTTAATGTCAGGGCGGTGCTTGGAAAGTCAACGCAAAGCGGGATTAGGCTTCAACGTAAGGATTTTTATCCCGATAACCTGCTAAAAACCAGCTATTATGCTTTTGGAATTGAGCGCTACGTGCTCGCATCCGACGATTGGATTGTTAAGGACTACGCCTCTATTGTTCCCTACGATTTTATAGTAATTCTCATGAATTCTGATAAGTATGGTGGTGGGGGCATTTTCAACCTGTATATTACCGCCGCTGCCCACTCCAGAGCATCCGAATACGTGATGGTGCATGAGATGGGGCACCACATTGCCGGCCTAGCCGACGAGTACTACACCAGCGACGTGGCTTACGAGCCTGCCAACACCAAGGTTGAACCCTGGGAGTTTAATATAACAGCCCTTATAAATCCCGACAGCCTGAAGTGGAGGGATCTCGTAGCCCCTGGTACACCTATACCAACTCCATGGAACAAGGTGGAGTATGAGCAGGGTGGCGGTAACAAAGTGCTGCTTTCTGACCCTGCCGCCGGAAAGGTAGGGGCATACGAGGGGGCAAACTACCTTAGCAAGGGAATGTTCCGTCCGGAGGTCAACTGCATCATGATTGCCGGAAAGGAATTTTGCCAGGTTTGTAAACGAGGGATTAACAGGGTTTTGGACCTTTATTGTGAGTAGGCAGCTGTCTGAACTGCTACAAGCCTACTACTATAAAAATACCCATTCTTTTTTACCAGCATGGTTTTTCTGCTGTATGGTCGGTAATTAAGGGCATTCAATACCTATTCTACCAAAATATACATTGGTATTTTTTACCTATAGATAGCAGGGTAGAATAACTTTATGGTTTTCTAAAAAATTCAGCTGAAAAATTTTTCATTCAAAAAATTTTGTAACTTCCATCGGTAAAATAACTTATGAGAAATGGATTCCAACGTTCTGGTTTCGTTGTTGGTCATCCTGCTTCCATTGAGTTTTATATCCGAGCGGATAACCAACCTGGTAAAACTATTCCTGCCAACCTCCAACTTTTTGTCAATTGGGAATGTACGCTACAGGGAGAACAACCCCCTACTGGAGAAAAAGCGTGAACGCAGAATATTCCTGATCAGCCTTTTATCGGGCGAATTGGTTGCCTTCTCACTCAAGGCAGACCTTTTTACTATTCTGAATAGCGGAAAATTTGGGTGGGACGAGCCTGCATCGGGCTTTTCGTGGATTATTGGCTGCCTGTTTACCGGCTTCTTTCTGAGCTGGGGGAGCAAATTCTGGCACGATTTGCTGGGTATTATCCTAGAGGCCAAAAACATGCGTAGGGCTATTATTGACGAGAAGAACCTTGATGTACAGCTTAGGGCTTTTGGTACACAAGAAACTAGCAGTCCATCTGAGGAAGTGGCTGCTGTTACGATCAAGCCTAATCAACCACAAGCAGCTAAACCAGAATTCGTGCAGGATAAGCCTACACTTCAGCGAATTGCCAAGCTGCATCCCCTGCTTCGCGAGGAGGCCAAGGAGATTTATTTGCAGATACTCGCCCAGGGCATTGCCGTTCGCTTCACCGATACGCTGAGGACCTTTGCCGAACAGGATGAGCTGTATGCTAAGGGAAGAACCAAACCCGGAAAAATAGTTACCCAGGCCAAAGCCGGACAATCGTTTCATAACTATGGGCTTGCCCTTGATTTTTGCCTATTGTTGGCTGACGGAAGGGAGGCTTCGTGGGACAGGCACACCGATATCAACCTGAATTTAAGATACGACTGGGATGAGGTGGTTGCTCTTTTCAGGCATTATGGATGGGAATGGGGAGGCGACTGGGTTAACTTTAAGGATTATCCCCATTTTCAGAAAACTTTCGGGCTATCAACCGCCCAGCTGCTGAAGCTATATAACCGTAAGGAGGTTGATGGAGAGGGGTATGTCGTTATTAAAGAGAATGGATTTAGCTAGCTGGCGTTAATAATTTTTCTTAATGTAGAAACTTGCAGCTCCGATTCATACTGTTACCGTCATACTTTTTACAAAAGAGCTTCAGGAAACCATAATATCATAGTAAAATGGGCAAAAGAAAAGTATTTCTTTTCATTGCTGCTGCTCTACTGGCTATTTGGGTTGTAGGAGTTGTTAGAGATTTCGATAAGCTTTGCAAGAAAACTCCCAATCCCGAATACCAGAACTTTATTACACAGCAAAAGCAGAATTTACAAAGGACAGTTGAGCAGCTGACAACCGGTGAGGTAATTAGAGTTGATGGCGCCAACTTGTATCGAAGCGACAACTGCATTGGCTCTAACTTTGAAGGGGCTGAGGTGAAGCTGGCTGGCATTCAGCTATACGACAGCATATATGGCAGTAAGTCTGTTAAACCCTACTATACTTACAGCTGCAACGGCGCCATTCTCGATCCCGATCATCCCCTTTTCGGGCTACCTGATATAGAGGTGCTTATTGGTCCGGTAACCTACTACGAACCGGAACTTTCGGGAGTGCAAGCCCTTATGAACTTTGGCTTTAGCAGGGATCCTAAACCACATAAGACCTTCCGTAAAGCTCTTTACGATAGCACAGGTAAGAAGCTACAGGTTTTTGAGATGCAGCTTTGGCTAACCTATTTCAAGGTTGCTATCAGCGTTATATCCAACCGCGATAAACCGCAGATCACCCCAGACGATGAGTCGCTGAATGCCCGAATATACCCGGGGAAATGGTACTGTAGCTCAAAACCTTTGATATCGGTTAACGATCTGGAGCAAAAGGAAGAGTACAAAAACCATCAGTATGGCGATATAACCTTTGTGCTAGAGGTCAACCCCAACGCTTCGCCCTGGTACATTAATACCGGAAGCGTTCATACTGCCAGACCCGACATTGCTGTTGGGGCAGTTATCTGTAAGGAGCTGGTTAAGCGTCCGGAGGATGAGAACATGATGCACCTTCAAACCCAGCGGGGAATGCTTACACCCCTCTACTTCAAACCCTTTGAGCGTACCGTTCAACCCGAGAAAATTGATAGCATTGCCGGCCAGGTTGAAACGGAGATTCAGGACTATAAGAATTTCGATATTTGGAACAAACCGTACTACGCCAGACTGTACTCACGAAATATCGGCTCCCGACAGAAAGGTTTTTTCGGACAGAAAAAATTTGACGAACAGGTAGAATACACATTCTTGCTGCCATTGCTCGTTGTTGGAAGTTGGGATGTTCAGCTCCCGTGGGATGTAATGCCCGAAATGCAAGCACCTGTTCCCTATTACAGGGGTTTTAACTTGAAAAATCTTTTCCCGGAATGGGGTATAAAATCTGGTGGCTGGATAAGTGCCGGTTTACTTGTTGCTGTCGTCATACTGCTGCTGCTTTGGTTTTTGCCTATGCTCCGACGTTAGGTTTCATGATTTATCAAGGCAACTTGCTTTCGCCTGAACTCCGAAAGCACTATGGCGGTTGCCATAGCTACATTTAACGATTCAACCCTGGCTCTGCCTCCAGCAAAATCGGGAATATGAATTTTTTGGGTGATGCAGCTCCCAACTTCGGGGCTTATTCCGTTGCCTTCATTTCCCATTACAATACAACCGCTCTCCACCCCTGGTAAATCGTAAATGCTTTCACCCTCAAGGTAGGTGCCAAAAATTGGACTGTTTTTACTGTAAGCCGACAGTTTTGTTGGTAAATTGCAGTAGTGAACCTTTATACGGGCAATAGCGCCCATACTTGCCTGAACTACCTTAGGAGAGAAAATATCTGCCGTATCGTTGGAGCATAGAATGGTGTCAATCCCAAACCAGTCGGCCAAACGAAGAATGGTTCCCATGTTTCCCGGATCCTGAATGGAGTCGAGGGCAAGTACAAGCCGGTTTGCATGGTTAATGGGCTCTGCGTTGTACAGGGGCATTTTTACCAGAGCAAGAACAGGCGTTGGAGTGCTAAGTGCGCTGATACGATTCATCTCATTTTCCGATACCAGGGTAGTAGCAATTTTTGAATCTACCGTAAACATTTTTTCAAGATTCCCGGTATGGTAGATTTCAGCTACATCAAGATGAGATTTCAGAAGTTCAGAAACCAGCCGTTGCCCCTCGGCAACAAATAGTCCCAGCTCATTGCGGTGTTTTTTTTGTCGTAACGATACGATTCGTTGAATATTTCTCCTGGTGAGCATAGGTACGATTTTTCGCTGTAAATATAGATATAATTTTATCCCGAAAAGCTGTAAAGTGTTGTATGTAAGAGTACTTTATGGAGTATTCGGCTCATGTACTCTACGAAGTTTATTCAGCACAAAACATTAACCGCTGGTCAAACAAAGTTCGCTTGTGCTGTAAAATTATGCTAATTGCCATGTATTGTAAAAACGATTTTATAAATTTCCGAGCCATTTATAGTCAGTTAGAGGAATGCATTTTTTGAGGATTTTCAGTAGGATACGTAAAGAATTTATAGCTTACAGGCTTATACCTGTAATGCTGGGAGTTGTTTTTGTATCCGGTTGCAGCATAACACGAAATGTTCCCGAGGACGGGTATTTGCTGAACAAATCCAATATAAAGACCGACAGCAAGGAGATTTCAACCCGCGACATGGAGGATTACCTAAAGTTAAAGCCCAACAAGAAAATTTTAGGTTTTCGCTTTCACTTACGCCTATACAACATGGCAAATCCTGAAAAGAATAAGGGTGTAAACAAGTGGCTTAAGAATATCGGGGAAGAGCCCGTAATCATGGATACTAACCTTATAGCTGAGGGTTCGAGAAATCTCCTAAACTACCTTCAAAGCAAGGGATTCTATAATGCGAAGGTGGAAGATTCAATATACTACCATAAAAAAAAGGCAAACGTAATCTACTCCGTTTACCCCAACGTTCCCTACCGCATAAAATCCCTAAGCTACCTGGTTGAAGATTCAGCAGTTCTTGAGCTGGTAAAGAAAGACACTGCCAATTGCCTTATAGGTGTTGGGAATCGCTTCGATACCGATTTGCTTCAGCAGGAGAGAACGAGAATAGAAGTTTTTCTGAAAAATAATGGATACTACAGCTTTAGCAAGGACTATATTACCTTCACTGCTGATACTAATTTCCGTAGCCACAGCGTAAACCTTATCCTCACCATTCGTAACCCTTTTACAATTGATGAAAAGGGGAATAAGGTTAAGTCGAATTTTAAAAAGTTTAAAGTTAAGCGGGTGTTTATTTATCCAAATTTTGAGCCCCTAGAATACTTAACGTATCAACAACAGGCAACGCTTGATACGGTTTACTACAATGACATACAGTTCATTTTTTCGGGTGATGCCGGAGTTAACCTGGCTGTTATTTACGAAAATATTCTTATTCGACCCGGCTTAACCTATTCCAGCGAGGCAGTCAAAAAATCACAAGCCAACCTTAGCTCCATAAGGCTATTTAAATTTGTAAACATTTCGTTTAAAGAGGCTAAGGAAGCCGAATTTCCTATTAGCCCTTTCGATTTTTTGGATGAGGACAGTGCCAGCTCCGATTCCACCGAGTATGCCTATCTCGATTGCTACATTCAACTTACCCAGAATACGCTGCAAAGCTACCAGGTTGAACTTGTGGGGACTAACACCACCGGTTCGCTCGGTGCCGAAGCTAACCTTTCCTACCAGCACAAAAACCTATTCAGGGGTGCCGAGGTGTTTGATTTTAAGCTTAGGGGCCTGGTTGAAACAGCCCAGCAAAAGATAAATTTTGATAACACCCTAGAACTTGGCGGCTCCATGGGGCTGAGCATACCCAAGTATATTGGCCCTTTTTCTTCCAGGGTTCAGGTTAGCCGGTCGGCTCCCAAAACCCAGGTAACCGCATCCTACAGCTACCAGCATCGCCCCGATTATACTCGAACCATTGCCAGCTTGCTGTTTGGCTATAGCTGGAGAAGCGGAAGCTTTATTACCCACAACGTCAACCCAGCCGAGGTGAATGCCATTACCATAAGCCGTATTAGTGATGATTTTAAGGCCTACATTGATACAACTTCGCTCAAGTATAGCTATATCAGTCAGATTGTTACCGTGTCGAGTTACGGCTTTACCTTTAACAACCAGAATCCCCAGAAGCCCGGTAGCTACACCTACCTTCGGTACAACTTTGAACTTTCGGGTAACCTTCTTAACCTTGCCTTTGCAGCCTTTAATCAACCTAAAAATGCCGATGGTTCTTACAGTATATTCAATACAAATTTTTCACAATTTGTCCGGAGCGATTTAAACTATACCTACAACCAGTATGTAGATGCAAATAACTCGTTTGCGTATAGAATTTTTCTTGGCGTAGGCTACCCCTATGGCAACTCAAAAGCATTACCATTCGAAAAACGGTACTTCACCGGGGGCGCAAATGGAATAAGGGCGTGGCAGGCAAGAGCACTAGGACCTGGATCATACTATCAGGCAAAAGAACGCTACCCTAACCGTACGGCCGATATTAAGCTGGAGGCTAACTTAGAATACAGGTATAAGCTCTTCTGGAAAGTAGAGGGTGCCTTGTTCATAGATGCCGGCAACATCTGGTCTATGCCCGGAATTGACGACAGGAAAGGTGCAACATTTCATTTCGATAAGTTTTACGAACAGCTGGCTTTGGGTAGCGGGTTGGGATTTAGGATGAATCTAGGTTTCCTGATTCTTAGAACCGATTTTGGCTATAAAATTTTCGACCCGGCAATCAACCCTGGTAAACCATTTAGGCCATGGGTTCCCCTGCAGCAAAAATTTATGTGGAGGGATATTACCTTCAACTTTGGTATTGGCTATCCTTTCTAAGATTTTGTTTTATACCCTATTTTTTATAGTTTTGTATAAACCATTATAATCTCAATGCCATGAGTTACAATAGAATTGTTGAGCTGCTCGGCGATAAGTCCGAATTTCTTCTAAACCACAAGTGTGAAACGGTGAAGAAGGAACAGCTGCACTTGCCCGGTCCCGATTTTATTGAAAGGGTTGTTGCACTATCTAACCGGTCACCTCAGGTTTTACGGAACCTTCAGGAAATGTTCAACCATGGAAGACTTGCTGGCACAGGTTACCTGTCCATTTTGCCGGTTGACCAGGGTATTGAACATAGCGCTGGTGCATCTTTTGCCCCAAATCCAATATATTTTGATCCGGAAAATATTGTAAGGCTTGCTATTGAGGGTGGTGCAAATGCAGTTGCCTCTACTTTTGGAGTTTTAGCATCGGTTTCCCGAAAGTATGCCCACCGCATCCCCTTCATTGTTAAGCTTAACCATAACGAACTGCTTACCTATCCAAACAAGTATGATCAAATCATGTTTGGTTCGGTCGAAGAGGCATGGAACCTTGGTGCTGTTGCCGTGGGGGCAACAATCTACTTTGGCTCGGAAGAAAGCACCCGACAGATTATTGAAGTGGCTCAAGCCTTTGAGCGTGCTCACGAGCTAGGTATGGTTACCGTCCTTTGGTGCTACCTTCGCAACAATGCGTTTAAAAAGGACGGGGTGGACTACCATGTTGCTGCCGACCTTACCGGCCAGGCAAACCATCTGGGAGTTACACTACAGGCTGACATCATAAAGCAGAAAGCACCTGAAAACAATGGGGGGTTCAAGGCTATTGGATTTGGAAAAACCAGCGATAAGGTTTACAGCCAGCTTTCATCCGATCATCCCATCGACCTAACTCGTTATCAGGTTGTTAACTGCTACAATGGACGTGCTGGCCTTATCAACTCGGGAGGTGCTTCGAGCGGTTCAAGCGATCTCGCAGAGGCCGTATTTACAGCTGTAGTCAATAAACGGGCCGGGGGTATGGGCTTAATCAGCGGCAGAAAAGCTTTCCAGCGCCCTATGGATGAAGGTGTTACAATACTAAATGCTATTCAGGACGTTTACCTTGAAAGCAAGATTGATATAGCGTAAATCAACTTCATATTTTCTGTAAACCCACAACTTTGTTGTTGTGGGTTTTTTGCTAATACCCGAGCAAACATTTGCATTTATTCTGCTAATTTTATAAAATTGTTTACCAGAAGCTTAAGCTTCCGATTTTGAGAATGCATTTATCCGTGTTGATTTATTGTAAATATTGTTTTCTGGCTGCATTACTTTAAGCTGGTTCTGGTTGGGTTGATTGCTCCTTTTTACATAGCCGGCAGGTTGCCATGAATAAGTTTAAATCAAAATTGAAAGACTACTTTTCATTTACCCGGAGCGAGCGCAACGGAACGCTAGTACTATCATTTCTGCTTGTGGTTTTTATGCTTGCTCCCGCAGCAATCAGGCATATAAAGTTTAGCAGGAATAGCCCGAGTAGCACTATGAATACCGCTATTGACAGCTTTTTCCTTTCTGCCCGGTTTAACCCTAGAAATGAGGTTGAAAAAACAACTTTTTCTATTGCGCACGAGGAGGTTCCACGACGAGCTGAACCCAAACAGTTTCCTTTTGACCCCAATACAATTTCACTGGATAGCCTGGTGGAGCTCGGGTTATCGGTAAAGCAGGCTGGGGTGATTTTAAAGTACCGTGAAAAGGGTGGGCACTTCGATTCGGCCACCGACCTCGCTAAGATCTACGTGCTCGATTCCTCAACGCTGGCCAGGCTGAAACCGCTTGTCAGGATTACTGCCAAATCGCATGAACGGCAACTCTTGAACGCTGAAAGTGGATCAAGCAGTATTTTCCCTGTGGAGCTGAATACTGCAGACACCACCCAGCTAATGCGGATAAAAGGTATAGGCAGAAGCTATGCCAACCGAATTGTTACTTTTCGAAATCTGGTTGGAGGATTCTACAGTGTTAACCAGCTAGCTGATATTTACGGGATAACCCCCGAGCTGGTAGCCTCAATTTCGCCCCAGGTAAAGGTTGACAGCCTGGCCATCAGAAGAATAAACCTTAACGAGGTAACCTACGAGGAGTTGAGGAGCCACCCCTACCTTACCGACTATCAGGCTAAGGCAATCATTTACTACCGCGGCAAAAAGGGTTCAATTGGCAATCCGCACGAGCTGGTTCAAAACAAGCTGGTTCCGGCAGATAAGTTTCAAAAGATATACCCCTACCTGTTAACCGTGAGATAGGGGTTAAGAAACTGGGCCAATTCAAATATATCAAGGATTTCGCAGCTGTTAATTTTGGCATTAATTCAAAAAAATAATTTTTATTGATTTGAAAAGTTAAAGAAAATATGTACTTTTGCAAATCAAAAAACTAGTGGTATGATCATAGTTCCAATTAAAGAGGGTGAAAATATTGAAAGGGCTCTCAAAAAGTTTAAGCGCAAATTTGAAAAAACCGGCATTATGAGAGAGTTACGGTCGCGTCAGGCCTACACTAAACCATCGGTTCGTCGCAGGGAAGAAATTAAAAGAGCTATTTATATTCAACAGCTCCAGCAAAAGGAGGAGTAGCTCTCAATATTTGTTTTGGGTAATCAGGCATTATTTTGCCTGATTTTTTGTTTTTTGAGTTGAGAATGCCTACATTGCATGAAATGAATATGCTGGCATCCTTTCTGAAACATATTGAGGTTGAGAGAGGTTACTCCTCGCATACCGTTCGCTCCTATGGGGATGACATCAGGCAATTTTTGAATTTTTACCAGCCGGAGGCAAGCGAGGTGGATTTTTCTCAAATTACCCATCGGCATATTAGGGCATGGGTAGTGTTTCTAATGT
>Ga0209201_1002382_pt1 | contig 18594 bp, 29 predicted proteins | sample AD_UKC055_MetaG_FD_184411 | JGI IMG/M metagenome (GOLD analysis project Ga0209201, IMG submission 184411) | Active sludge microbial communities of municipal wastewater-treating anaerobic digesters from USA - AD_UKC055_MetaG (SPAdes) (version 2) | ecosystem: Engineered > Bioreactor > Anaerobic >...
ACCGATGATAATTATGAATATGTTCCAAAAGAAGAATATCATGATCCCAAAGAATCATCATTATATAAACATGCCAACCGAGAACTAGAATTTGCTGGTTACTTTGATGGCGATGAAATGAATAAAATGATGGCGAATCATGTACTCGAATTGGTAAAAGTTTTTGCAACACAAGGACATTCGGGATTATCGGCTCCGTTCTGTATAGACTTATTTAGCACATTGGCAAAGTATGAACCGCTTCGTCCATTAAGAGGCACAAACGATGAATGGAACCAAATCAGTGATACATGTTGGCAAAATAATCGATGCAGTCAAATCTTTAAGGAATTGATGCCTGACGGAAGTTACGAATGTTATAATATTGAAGGTCGTGTATTTAGAGACAAAAATGGATGTTGCTATACTAATGTGAATAGTCGAACACCAGTAGAATTTCCATATTTATTAGAAAAGCCAGAAATAGTAGATGTTGCCGAATAAAATACCATGACTTATAAACCATTTGATGAATGCGACCAATTCGATCTCTTGGAAATATATTCCCGGTGTTTGAATTTCAAGGATTCTGCAAAGTTAATGGGGGTTTCCCGGGATGCTTGGTCCAAAAAGTGGTATGAATGTGGTCTTCCTAGTCCGAAGACCACCCGAACAGTATCAAATGATTTCGATCTTCCGTATTATGAAATCGCTGTAGTTTCGGACACTCACTGGGGAAGTATTTACCAACAGAAATCTATCTTTGATGCATTTATTGGTGACTGCAAAGATCGGGATATAAAGACTCTGATACATTGCGGAGATATCATAGACGGAATAATGACATATAAAGATCATGATAAAAAACGGTTTCTGAATGACACTTCAGAAATAGAAGACTATGTTATTAGGAATTATCCAGATGGATTTGATCATAATTATTTTACTAAGGGAAACCATGATGTTTCTTTGGTCAAATTAGAGGGCGTCGATTATGATTTTTGCCACCGATTAGAAGAATTAAGATCTGATCTTACTTATGTTAAAAGAGGTACTCCTATTATTGGACCTGGAAATATTATATTGGCAGCAAATCATTGTGCCGGATCGTGTGCAGCCCCTGGTGAAAACAGAACCAAGCGGATGAAAAATCGCGTCCTTAAACTAATGAGTGAAGGACAATTTGGTCATATTTTCCTAGGTGGTCACTGTCATAATGTCAAAGTAATAAAATCATTTATGAATTCCACGATAATCGGAGTAGGGTGTTTTCAATCACCGGACCAGTATATATTAGATTCATATGGAAGTTCTGATATTTGCGGTCTTATACTAAAATATAATATGTTAGATGGAAGACCAGTTAATTTGGTTCCGGAATTTCGATATGCATACCAATACGGAGGAATAACCAAGAATGATTATTGATATGATGTGACCATTAGATTTATATACTTTTTATTGATACTGAAAATTATGAAAAATTCGATCACTGAAACAGGAGGAATGTAATGAATGACACCACCAGAATCGACAAGATTTTGTTTGGCATGCGGCGAAAATACTATTTGGAAATACAATAGAATGGTCGGGCATAGTAGATGTACAAAATGTGGTGGAATATTTTCCGTATCCGGTGAAATTACCGAAGAAGAAAAAGAAAAATTGGTAAAAAAATTAATGCCGTGGATATTATAAAATAAATAATAACAAAGTGGTGATCAATGTGTTATATTTTGACTTAGATGGAGTTTTCCGAGTATTAGGAACATCAGTGTTAGGTCATGAACCCTTCAAATGGGATGCCAAAAAGAACGGCAAGTCAGTTATCCAGATTGTAAATGAAGATCCATCAGTATGTGAAAGATTGCCGGCATATGAAGATATGTTGCATGTTGTAAATACAAGTCTGGACAGTATTTTTATATTGACCAATCAATTAGATTCATGGATTCCGTATACCGAAAGGTGGTTGGAAAAGAAATTGGAGATTCCATATCAAGTAGTATATACTAGTGGACCTGATGAAAAACTCAAATTTTTACAAAAGGGAGATATACTGGTCGAAGATTACCCCCTATTCAAGTCATATGATCAGATTGCGTTAGTCAACAGAAACTATAATATGGTAGTTCCGAATCCGAAAGTTCGAATATATGGGGCTCCCGGTCTTAAATGGGTAATAGAACAATATGGAAACCAATAATTTTTTGCATATCAGGTGCAGGAGATGTGGTCGATTGCTGCATGATATCGATAGCAGACGCCGTGGATATGGTCCCATATGTATGACGTTCATGGATAGTGGTGAATCTAATTTGTTCGAATTCGGGAGATGATTATTTTGGAAACAGCTAATACTGTTTGTATGTTTTGCGGAACTGATTCACTGGAATACTTACAAGATGCCAAGAATAAAAAAATCGGGGATTCATTTTATGGAGTGATTCATTGCAAAAACTGTCATAATATCATGTTTTGGTATTTGAAATGTGCTCCAAAATTGTCTATCGTAGATGGAAATCTTCGGTGGTCAATGAAAGAATCATTTACCATTAAGGGACAATGGGACGGTCCGATGACTTTATTTATATGGGATCAGATCGAAAAAGCAGCCAGATTGACCGGAAAACCAGAAATAATGTATTATGTTACAGTAACTCCGACCAACGAAGGATATATTGAACACCGATTAGATTTTACTGAAGTTATTTCGAATTGGGAAAAGAAGGTATTGGATGAAATTCACCATGATTCTAAAGAAAAGGTAATCATATGCGGAAAAGAATAAATGCTGCATTTACTGATATCAAACAACATCTTGTACAGTATCTTGTCATGATATTGGCAATTATAGGAGCTACCTATGCTCCTAGTTTGGATGCTTGGTGGCGTGGGTTGGGATTTTTTGCTTGGATTTTTTCAAATGGAGTCATGTTATATGAATTTATAATCATTAGGAACGTTCCTTATTCATTATTGTTCATTTATTATGAAATCAGTAATGTCCGAGGAGTACTTAATAACTGGTATCCGGGAATAATTTAATTTGGTGCATTGATATGTTTGGGATTGCAGAAATTTTTTATTATGCTTGATCCATCATATATGTACATGGAAGGAGATTGGTAATATGGTCGAAATTGATATCCCAATTTATTGTAATAGATGCGGACGGGGAATATGTCATCTAGTTCAAGTCCGAAATGGATCTTTTTATGTTGATCTTTGCGAAGATTGTCAAAAACAAATAGAAGATGCAATACGTGATCAATATACGGTGATGGTATGATAATAAAGAACAATTCCAGATTTACAGTCGATGAATCAAAACAAGGCAGATTCTATTGCCTGGGCGATGATAAGTATCCTTCGGTGACTACAATCATCGGAAAAAAGAAGAATGAAGGAAAGCCTATTAGAACAACTCCATCAATGTCCATAGGAACTCTGGTCCATTATCATATTCTGAGGAGGTATTCCAGGGAATTGATTCCATTGCCCAGAGACGGAATATATGGAGTCAAACGGGATGAAGTAATAGAACGAATCAGACGATGTCTTGATATGTGGGAACAACTCAATCTAAATATAAGTCCGATATGTGTAGAAACAGCTTTATTTTGTCATGAACCTAGGTATGCCGGTCGTCTTGATTTGTTATGCCGGATAGACGGTGACCTTACTCTTATCGATATCAAGACAGGAGTTCCTTATGATACGCATATCAAACAAGCCGGTGCATATTGGCATGCATTAAGAGAAAGACCGCAAGTAGCATTTGTATATTTAGATAGTTTCTTGGACAGAAATCCCGATCAGAAAGCTATCTTGAAATACTTTACTGCATCTGAATTGAAAACAGGATATGAAGAATTTTTGAATGATTATATTGAATTTTAAAAAAAAAACGGAATTATTTTCCTTTTGGGAACGGAATATGTGGAATCGGGATGATCGGAGTCGGTGCGGTTGGAATTCCCGGTACTATATTTTTTCTCATATCCGGTATTTACATATCCATAGTATATGAAATTTTCTGTTCCAACATTGTCCGCCCAAGAAATTAGGATGTTTGGATCCATAGTGACCGGTTTTCATTCCGCGAAGGGGAGAAATCCCGATAGAAATATTATATCCATTATATTCAAATGATAATATTCTTTGAAATAAAAATCTTGTATGGTGTTTAAGTTTCATATCATCGCACCATGGTTTTCATGCATCTTCTTCATCATATATGATGCTGGCAATTCTTGGTGAATCCAGTTACATTTCTTCTCTTCTTATAGCATCATGACATCTTTTGGAACACAGATTTCCTTGTCTGCCATATGGCGATTTTATAGGATGGCCGCAAAATTTGCATGTTTTCTTTGGCTTCATTTTTGGTTTCATGGTCTATCATAGGACTTCCATGGTATATATTTGTTTCTACAAAAGCTTTATATATACCGAATTCAAATCAATGATTATGTCTGAAATTCCGATAAACGAAATATTCTATTCCATACAGGGAGAAGGTCCTGCTATGGGACAACCAGTCATATTTGTTAGGAGTTCTGGCTGTAATTTGCATTGCAGTAATTGTGACACCAATCATAGTCGGCATGAAATGATGACCAATGACAGATTAATCTTTCGCATAAATGAAATGCTTTCACGACAGAATGATAATTGCCGGGTGGTAATTACCGGAGGAGAACCTTTTCTTCATGACTGGAAAGAAGTCATGACCTGTATCAATACTAGATATATTGATATTGAAACGAATGGACTCATAAAGAATAATGATTCCGAATACTTGGAAATGTTCCGATATTTGGTGATCAGTCCTAAGAAGGATTCGATACCATCTCCACAGGATCGCCGGGATTATTTCAGTAATTGGAAAGATCTTGATAATGTTCATTTCAAGTTTGTGATAGGAACCCAACCTTGGATGTATCTCCAGAGCGAAATAAAAGAATGTATCGAATTGTATGAACTTCCTGCAAACAAAATTTGGCTGATGCCGGGAGGCGCAGAACGACACCAACTTGATATTAGTGGACCGATGACCTGGAAGATCGCGATGCGATTGGGAACGAATTATTGTGATCGTCTTCATATTAGAAACAAAGGAAAGTAATGAGGAATAGTATGGATTTGACACCCGAGATGATAGGTTCAGTAGTAAATGGTACCAAAAATGTAACCTCGTACAGTTATGAAATTGCTGTAAAAGGTACGGTAGTCGACGGAATTGCTGGAATGATAGCAATGCTGTTTGGGATCATAATGGCTGTGATCACTGCTAAATATTGTTGGAAGTGGTATAAAAATTATCAACCCGATAGATCTGGTATGGGAAGAGAAGGAGCAGCTATATGGTCTATAATAGCAGTTATTTTCATGGGATTGTCGAGTGCTTTCGTATTTGATATACTATTTCATCAATATTTAATGTGCATCATGGCACCCGAGTATGTGGTAATTGATAAGGTACTATCCGGAACAATTAGTATCTTATCTTAAATTCTTTTTCATACTAAAGGATTTAATAATATACATGGAATTAAAAACTTTTAAATACTAAGAACGGCCATAATAGCATCTATGAGAATATTTCTGTCAATCATAGTAATTGGTATAATGTCTGTAGCATCAGGAATCAATTACACTCCGATACCAGCCATACCACGTGGAACTATTGATTGCATAGTTGGTGAACCGTATAGATATTGGACCCAAGCTGTAGATTTCGAAGGCGATCAATTCCGTTATGAATTTGATTGGAACGACGGAACCAGAACCATAACGGATTTTAAACCATCTGACAAAGTAATTTCCGAAACGCATACTTGGAAATCGGCAGGAACCTTCTGGATCAGGACCCGAACAATAGATGTAGCAGGTAAAGTATCTGATTGGTCAGGATGTCGAGCAATTTATGTGAAATATAAAAATCGGACTTGACCATAATCTTTAAATACTAGTCATTCCTTTTTTAGATTCATAAAGCAATAGAAAAAAATATTAGGAGAGTATAATAATTGAAAATAAATAGCAAGACATTAAGTGACTTTATAAAAAAGGTAACGATAAATGGAAATATATCAGATGGCATTCTGAAATTCGGTCCCGATGGATTGACATTAACCGTGAAGGATGTTACAAATGCGGGCGCAGTTACTGGTATCCTGAAGGCAACAAATTTTATAGATTACAGCCAGATGAATATTCCAATCAAGAACATGACTACTCTCATAAGTGTCCTAAATAACATGAATGGAAATGTAGAATTATCAAAGCGAGATAATGTCTTTATTTTGAGTTCCGAGGGCAATGAAGGCAAACTCATCATGCCGGACGAAGCATATTTAGAATGCGATCTACCAGAATTGCCAACACTAGGTCATGATGGTGGTTTCGAACTTGATTCTAGAATTTGGGCAGCTGTCAAAAAGAATACCCAGATTTTGGGCACCGGGAAGGTCGGTGTGATTGCCGAAGTCAAGGACAATATTCTCTACATAACGACAGGCGAAGACAACTTTAACCAATTGACGGCAAAGACTGCAGTCGATTACAAGAATGTCGTTGCCCGGTTTGGATCAACATTTTTGGAATTTATAACGGTCATGTCAGGTAAATTAAATGTTGCTTTTAATGATAATTATCCGATATTGATTACTAGCCGGGATCCTGACAGCACAATCAAATGGATGATATCTCCGATCATAGATACGGAAGCAGAGTCCGAAGAAGAATAAATCCAAGTTTTTAATTTTTTGGGAGAGATGAATTTGCCACTACTTACCGAAAAATATCGACCCAAAACACTTGATGATCTTTTGGGATTCGATGCTAAAATAGAAATTGATGATTCGTTGCCGCATCTATTGTTGCACGGAACAGCAGGAACTGGAAAAACAACCCTGGCCAAGATCATAATCCGACAATTAGGGTGTGATGTACTAACATTGAATGCATCCAGCGAACGCGGAATTGATACCGTCCGAGATAAAGTCAAAGAATTTGCCAGTAATCGCAGTAAAGATGGAAATATCAAGATAGTATTCCTTGATGAAGCTGACCACCTAACGGGAGATGCTCAGACGGCCCTTCGCAATACGATGGAGACTTATTCCAGAAATACAAGATTTATATTGACTTGTAATTATTTGAACAAAATAATAGAACCATTAAAATCTAGATGTGTCCTAATAAAATTCGGAAATATCCCGCGAGAAGATATATTGCATCGACTGGAATATATTTGTGTGCAAGAAAAGATACCATATGAAAAAGAAGCCCTTGATAAGATCGTTGCCAGAACTGGTAGTGACTTAAGATCTGCCATCAATTCCATAGAGGAACATCGAGATGGAGTATTGTTATCAAAGTTCCATGACGAAATAAATTTGGCAGAAAAGATATTCTCGTTAATTTGTGAAAAGAATTTTATATTAGCTAGACAAACATTACTGGATGAATGTCCAGATTATGATCAATTTTGTCGGGATTTAAGTAACATAGCTTATGAAAGATTGCCGCCAGAAAAATATCAAACATTTATATGTATTTTGTCTGATAAATACCAATGGATGAGCCAGGTCGCGATAAAAGAAATCTTGATCGAAGCGATGTTAGCCCAATTAATGAAGGAGGCATAAAGGTGTTTGAAAGCTTTAAAAACCTCAAATCCGGTGACATCGGGAAGGTAGATACTAAATTCATCTATCCTCTTTTGCGATGGTCTAGCGCGAGTCTGGTGGATCTAGACTGGTGTTCCGAAGTAAATAAGAGATTATTCTTTATTCCGCCGGATATGGCATGCAAGATGCTATTGGTTGGGATTCGGGATAAAAATGCATTCATGAAGTATCCTAAAGGAAGCAAAGAAAAAACAGATAAAATCATGGAATTAAAAAAGGTTTTGATCATGCTATATTATGGTTGGTCTCTTCAAGAATTCGATCATAACCATAGGATGCTAGAATATATAGACTGGAGTGAAGTGGCTGATGCTTTGGGATTAGAAAACAAGGAAAGAAAATTATTAAAATTGCCAGAAATAAATACCAAAATAAAAAAGAAGGAAAAGAAATCAATCAAGGGGCAAGGCAGCTTATTCAGTTTCTAGATTTCCGTACGTCCGTGAATCTAAATAAATTCACGACATTGTTTAATTTTTGTTTTTATTATTTTGTCGGGGGATGTTTATTTTTTATTTATTTTATAAATTTGACTTGATCATGGTCGATTTTTCCACAACCTTTATATAGGCATAACGGGATATATGGTATTGTCAAGAAATGAATTGAGGTGGATAAGAAATGATGTACAATAAGAAAAACACATGTCCGGTTTGCGGAAAGCCTGTCGTATATGCTAAGATCAATAAGGAAGGTCGAACAATCAAGAGAGCATTCCATGAAGGAGAAATGCCAACAGACGCCGTCATGATTGACATCCATGAGATTAGCGCGACCTACCGCAAGAACCTGCGGGAAATGATTCCCCATGATGGGAATGAAGCCAAGATGGTCTTCGATGCAACCGGAATGAATCGGTTCACCATGATCACCGACATCATCAATGCCATGAAAGACGGTGGCATGGATGAAAAGACCGCGAACGAAGTCAGAAAAGAGATGTTCGCGAAAGGCAGCAACTACGATACCAACATCGAAACCGCTGCCAAGTACGGCATGACAGTCATCAGAAATCATTAAGATATGAGGTGAGATTTATGGAAGGCGAAAAAGCAGATAAGTGCAAGATATGCGGAAGAGAAGTGCAGTATTACCAGGTTGACAAGGGACTCAGCAGAAAAGGAACGCCGAAGACGAGTCACATTGCAGTGCATGTCGGGGATCCTCTCCCCTCTAATGTCATTGCTGAAGTTCCGAAGTTGAGTTTCAGCAATACATTCCGCCACAACATGAGGAAGGTTCTGCATACCGATAAGGCAGCATTGGTCGAAGTCATCGTTGATGAATCTGGTCAGCAGATCAGGACGCCTGAACCAGAACCCGATAAGGCATTGGTCTTGATTCAGGATCTTCCCGCGGCTCAGGTCATGGATATCAAGGCACCAGAAATGCCGAAAAAAGAAGTGGTGATTATGAAACCACCTACCGTTGCTGAACTCCGGGAGATCCGGACAGTTCCGGAAGAATCGGTAGGAAAGCCGGTTCTTGATATTTCCGAGATGAAGAGAAATCGATTTGCCATCACGGGAGCTATTGCCAATACTTTGCGAGCTTCTGGTATGGATGAACCTGCCGTGAATAGTGTTCGGAATCGGTTGATCTCAGCAGGGAAGGATTTCCCGCACCTGATCAATGCCGGACAGATCCATGTCCAGTTCGTGGAAGGGGGCGAACCACTGGGATATATCTAAATAGAATTATCCTCCTTTTCTTTTATATTTTTGGTTACCAAAACCTTTATATACTATCGTAATCACTATAATTTTATGATTGTGTTACCAAAACAAGCTACTTTTGTTCCAGCGGTCAGTACGGCAGAAACCCGCTGGAAAGAAAAGGACTTCATTTTTAAAGGAAAGGATAGTAAATTCTTTACTCCGGAATCTGTTTTTCAATATCCATATCTTTTAACGACGGTTCCTTATGAGATCGATAAACAGACGCCAGATTTTAGGGAAGCATATGGATATCCGAAAGAATATTGTCTGATAGCAGACAGCGGAGGATTTCAGATCGCAAAGGCACAATTAGGTGGCCAAGACATAGGCATAACACCACTTCAGATACTCCGTTGGATGGAAAATAATGCAGACATCGGAATGAATCTGGACAGTCCTCCTTGGACAAATTTTGATAAGTCTTTGAAAACGAGTCAAGAAAATTTCACCGTATTTCAGAATAATAGAGAAAATTATGACTTTAAATTATATAATGTCCTGCATGGAAAAACATTACCCGAGATGATCAAGTGGTATTCTGGTGTGAAAGATTATGAATTCGATGGATGGGCTTTTGGGGCTAGACCGGCAGATAATATCTATTTGCAAATAATCGGTTATATGTTCCTTAGGGAAAATAATGCTGCCCATTGGGAAACCAACTTTCATTTATTCGGGGTAAGCGGTATCAAGAATATGCTAGTACTTGCTATGCTTAGTCATGAATTCGGAGGTTCGATGACTTTCGATTCTAGCAGTTATATAACCGGAATGAGATACCGACGGTTTTATTTCCCGAAAGATATACGATATGGTATTGAATTCGGAAGAGATGCAAAGAAGACCATGCAATCAATTCCTTGTAGATGTCCGGTTTGCCGACGGTTAGAGATCGATGATTTGTATTCCCAAGAAAGTCCAGGTGCTTATGTATCCCTTCTTCTGCATGATCTATACCAGTACATAGAAGTAAATAGAATGATAAACAATATGGTATCCGATGATATCGTATTTATGGAATATGCTAAGTCGGTTGGTGAAGAAAAGACTGTTAGGATAGCCAGAATAATTATTGATCAAATCCAGAAAAAGGGCGTCAGTCATGTCTATGATAACTTCCGGCATAGTATGGTCTTGCGGGACATGAGCAATCCAGGTAACAATATGATGTCTTTTATTTCATCAGGAGAAATAGTATGAAAATTATACCAAAGGGGTCGAATTATGTTCCGGCGGTATCTAGTCATACTTTAAAATGCCAAATGACCAATATGATGTATAATGATATAGGATTTAGATTCTTTGATAAAGGAAATTCATTCTTTGACTATGATATGCAATTAATAAATGCATATGATATATCATCGTCAGAAAAAGATAATAATCATCGGTCCAGAATGAATTATCCTGATGATATGGTATTGATAGGAGATAGTGGCGGTTTTCAAATAATGATGGCAAATAAAAAAGGTACTAGTATAAATATAGATCCTATAAAAATACTTAGATGGATGGAAAATAATGCAGACATCGGAATGAATTTAGATAGCCCGCCCACCGATAATTTTGAATATTCTTTAAGGACATCTATTCAAAATTTTGAATTATTTCAAAATAATAGAGAAAATTATATATTTAAGCTGTATAATATATTGCATGGAAAATCATATAATGACATAATAACTTGGTATTCTCATGTAAAAGATTTCGATTTTGATGGGTGGGCAATAGGAATTCGGCCTCATACGAATACTTATTTAAAGATATTATCATTTTTATATCTATTGGAACATGGAGAAGAGTCGATATACCAAAATACTCATTTTTTCGGAATAAGTTCCATGGATAACATGATCGCACTAAGTATGTTAAGTAAAAAATTTGATCTGTCTTTAACATTTGATAGTAGCACGTGGGCTACTGGATATAGATTTTCAGATTATTACTTTCCATTGGATGTTAGGCATAAATCTAGATTAGGACAAACAAAAAATTCTATGAAAAGTTTGCCATGCGATTGTCCAGTATGCCAATCCACTGACATAAAAGAAATATATAAATATGACACAATGTCCCCATCATTAATATCATATCATAATTTATATCAATTCATAGAAACCAATAGAATGATAAATGCATTGGCAGATGATATGCAAGCTTTAATCCAATACGGGAAATCAGTAAACGAAAATATATTAATATCAGATATAGTCAATATATTAAATGATTTTGATAATTATAATACAGAATATATATATAGTAAATATAAGAAATTATTTGTTCCAAAACCAGAAAATAGAATCAAACCAACTAATTTATTTAGGAGTTGGTAGAAATGAAAACAATTCCGAAAGGTTCGAATTATGTTCCCGCAATTTGTAACCACACGATGTATCATTGGTTGCGACATCAAGAATTTGCCGGCAGAAATTTTGAATTCTTTAATCCTGGAAAATCATTCTTTGATTATAATATAATTCTCCAAAATGCATACTATAGATTATCATACGAAGAAGATTATGAACATCGAAGTCGCATGAAGTATCCCGATGATACTATAATATTGGGAGACAGTGGCGGCTTTCAGATGATGACATTCGAAAAGAAAGGCAAACCAGTTGATCTAAATGCGATTCAAATACTTAGATGGCTGGAACGAAATTCTGATATCGGTATGAACTTGGATGTACCTCCTAGTTTTATGGATTTTGATGCGGCTTTGTCAGAATCATGCCGGAATTTTAAAATATTCGAAGAAAATAGACAAAATTATGACTTTAAATTATACAATGTTTTGCATGGAAAGACATATGATCAGATAGATCAATGGTATCATGCAGTGAAAGATTTTAGTTTCGACGGATGGGCATTAGGTATTCATCCCAGTACTAACGTATACTTGAAACTAGTGGCCTATCTATATTTGATAGAAAGGGGAGAAGAATCCGTGCTGAATAATTGTCACTTCTTCGGAGTGAGTGCCCCTGCTAATATGATATCATTATCTATGTTGGCAAACAAATATGATTCTGCTCTTACCTTCGATAGCAGCAGTTGGGCAAAAGGCTACCAGTTTATGTCGTATGGATTTCCGCTTGATATTAAGAAATTCGTTAGCTTGGGAGAAAAATCCAGCGATCATTCTATGATTGGTATGCCATGTGATTGTCCAGTATGTTCCAGTATGAATATAGGAGATATTTATAATTATACTCCAATTACATCACTTTTGGTCAGCTTCCACAACTTATATCAATATTTGGAAGTCAACCGCATGATAGAATGCTTTGTAGATGATATGGAAGTCTTGCCAGAATATGCGAAAGCACTGGGAGAAAAAGATCTTATCCAGAATGTAACTAGTATATTCGATGATTTTGATAAACATGGATCAAGATATGTTTATGATCATTATCATGATTTATTTGTTAAACCTAATAATAATAGTTTTGAAAGCAATTTATTTGGATGGCAAAACCTTTAAATACCAAGAGAATAACATTTGAATATAATCTTTTTTGAATCGAATTTAAGGAGAAGAAAATAATGACTGAACTACAACAGAAAGTAACCTTCGATGCAGCACACCGGTTATTTGGATATTCGGGAAGTTGCAATATGTGCCATGGTCACTCATGGTCTGTTTGCATAACGATAGATTCTGATAATCCATTAGATCAGTGCGGCATGTTGTTGGATTACAGAAGAATCAAAGAATACTTCAAACAAAAGTGGGATCATCGAGCAATCTTTAATAGCGAGGATCCATTAGTACCGGTATTCGAAAAGATGGGATTGGCAGTAACAAAAATGGATGAAAAGAATCCAACTGCTGAAAATATAGCAAAAGAAATACTTCGGGATATATCAATTATGGCAAACCTTCATAATGATGATTGGATAGAAGTAACTGTAAAAGAATCCGAAGACAATTATGCAAAGGAATCAGCATGAGCGAAGACTGTTGCGAAGTTCCTAGCCAGATTGGATTATATTTTCCAATAGAATTATTCGATGATGAAGCAAGAATGAATACTCCTGACCGGATTCGTCGCATGATGGATGAATTCAAATCATGGCGAGATTGGGATGAATTGGAACACGGAAAAGGCATATTTCCAGCCCTTAGTGATGATTTAATTATGGTAAAAGATATAGAATTCACATCATTTTGTAACCATCATTTGATGCAATTTTCGGGAACTGCCGCTGTTGCTTACATTCCATCGACTCATATTGTGGGGCTTAGTAAAGTAGCAAGAACTGTTCGGAAATTTGCTTCTAGACCACAACTTCAAGAAAATATGACAGCTCAAATAGCCGATTATCTTATGAATTGGATACCAGGGGTTCGGGGAGTCATGGTGAAGGTAAATGCTCATCATACTTGTATGACTGTACGGGGAGCAAGGATACCGGGAATTACCGAAAGTTCTGCTGTTCGTGGCATATTTAAAGAAAATTCTAGTCTCAAATCGGAAACATTGGAGCTATTAAAATGAAGTCTCTTTTGATATATTCCGGTGGTATGGATTCTGCCACTCTTCTTTGGAAGCTATACAGCGACGGTTATGATGTCGAAGCTATAACCTTTGATTATGGCCAAAGACATCGGCAAGAAATAGAATACGCCCAGAAGATGATAAAGTTCATGAAAGAGGATCCTGACCTCGGTATTGATATCCGACATGATATAGTTGATGTCAGACCGGTGTTCAAGTATATAGATTCCAGCGCGTTGACTAATCCTGATATCGAAGTTCCGGAATGTGGTTACACTGATGAATCTGCCAAGATAACAGTAGTTCCTAATAGGAATCAAATTCTGTTATCGATAGCAGTCGGAATAGCTGCTGCCAGGGGCATTGATTCCGTGATGTATGCGGCGCATAGCGGAGATCATTCTTTATATCCGGATTGCCGTCCTGAATTCCTGGAATCACTGAATGAAACAACCAGAATTTCAACATTATGGCATCCTGTTAGAATAGAAGCACCTTTCATTCATCTAACCAAGGGCGATATTGTCAAGATTGGTTTGGAATTGGGTGTGCCATATGAGCTTACCAGGTCATGTTATAATGCTGGACAATCATGTGGTGTCTGTCCGACTTGTATAGAAAGAATGGAAGCATTTACCATCAATGGAATGACAGATCCAATAATGTATTTATCCCATTGAATATTTCTTTTTTATATTTTTTTATTATAATCGAATTCTAAGGTCCGAAATCTATTTATAGATCTAATGATAATCCACATATCATATGAAAAGAGGGAGATGAGATCGATGTATACCTTGGTAATAGGAAATATGCAAGAAGAATTTAGTGAGCTTGATGAAGCTATGAACAACTGTTTTGAAATATTTGAAAGGGCAGATTTTTCCGGATGGAATGAATCAGAATCCGTTTGTTGGATGGATATCTTCCTGGATAATAATAGTCAAATAACAGTTGGGAAAATAATAGAATCATAGGAAGGATAAGAAAGATATCTGATTTTTTTGAACCAAAGAATTGGCGACATTCAATAATCAAGGGGGCATCATGAAAATCAATGAACTGTACAGTGAAGATGGTACGGTTACATATGTTACTAATAGTCTTCCATTAGTATATGGAACTATTAAGTATCATGGTTATTATGGAGATAATTATCCTTATTATGCAATGTGTATTTTTATCCCTTCATCACATGGAAAAATATTGAAAATATATCAATCGTCGAATACTCGATTATTCGGAGAAAGATTATGGAATACATGGGGCAGTGGTATACGTAAACCGGGATTTCGACATGTTCAACAAAGTACCTATTCATCGTATTCGGAACGTGACATAGAACGAGAGTTTCGCATACTGTATAGAGTATATATTATAAATAGAATTAAAAGACGCATTGTTAGAATATTTAATAGAATAAAATCGATATCAATCCATGGGAAGTGATCTTATGCATATAATAGGAACTTCGGGAAACAAGGTCATAGTTCTTGAAACCAAGCCAGCAGTATATTATTATGTTTCGAATGGTTTGCTTGCCATTCCTGGCAAGGGTCATATTCTTCCACAATTCATGGATAAAAATACGATTATAGGGGATACCCGATTAAACTTCGATTGGGGGTGGTCCCGGCGGATGGCAGATGGAATAAATATGCAAAATTATCGTGGGTGGTATATGTTTTGTGGTATGGACGAAGGAATCGAAATTTTATCCAGAATAAAACGTATATATGATCGGAACACAAAAAGGAGATGAATAATTTGCATACTATTGGAACCGGAAAGAATGAAATTATTATTTTAGAGACTAAGCCACCAGTGCTTTATTTAGTTTATCAGAGATTATTGGCAATTCCAGCTGATCCGACTTATAATTACAGTCGTATTTTATCGTGTTTCATGAACGGTGCGGTCAGAATAGGCGAAAGGTATCTTACCGAAGAATGGGGATGGAAAGCCGGAATCGAACATAATATGAATCTAACAGGATATAACGCATGGTTCATTACTGATGCATGTATTCACAATACTGACACTATTAGGGATCATGGGAAAGATTTATTACAGATGATAAAAGACGTATATGATCAAAATACCAAAAGGAAATGAAATGAATTATCTTGATGTATATCGTCTTAAATTAGTCCATTTGAAGTTGATGGCAATTAAGAAATTGCGGCGATATGGTATAATACGCATGAACTTATTAGACATGGAAGGAAATAAAAAATCCGAAATCATCATGAAAGTGATTGGATCCAAAATAATCGTATTGCATGAAAACAATATAATTAAATATGATGATATGAACACAGCTTGGGAATATTACCAAAATTTGATATATGAAGAATTTCCAGAAGAAAGGGGTGACTAATTTGCATATTATTGGAACCGGAAAGAATGAAATCATGATACTTGATGAGGTTAGACCTCCTGTACTGTATTTATTGCATGAACATATATTGGCTATTCCTGCCGATCCCATGTACGATAATCAACACATTTTATCGTGTTTTATTGATACTAATGAATATATAGACGGTTTTCCGATGGATGAACAATGGGGATGGAGACCTTCGCGAATATATACCGTTAATTTATCAGGATTTAAGTGTTGGCATATATATGATCGTCATTATGGAACCCCATATGAATATGGATTATATGAATTACGAAAAATAGAAGAAATATATAAAAGAAATATTGAAAAGAGGACGAAAAGAGGATATTGAATTATGATTTATTTAAAAATTTGGAGCACATTGATTTGCTGACTTTATCAATAAAATCAAGAGTATAAATTATTTTTCACCAAAAGATTTAAATACTAGAACTTTGATTTTGTTTTTATTATAAATTTTTTGGAGTATTATTTTAATGGAAGCAAATTATCGTGACATAAGAATCTGGTTTGGGAGGTTTTTTTCGACTTGCAAAATTTGCGGACAGTTGATGAATGATATAAATACATATCATAGGAAGGATACTAGAAATCGATTGCATTCATATTGTAAACAGTGTTATATACAAATTCAGAAAGATCGCAACGATAAAAACGTAAAAGTCAAGAATCCTGTTTATTTGATTAATGATTTTGATCAGATAATAATATTCGATGATTATAAGGATCGCCAGAAATATATCAAGGAAAGAAAAACCATGGCAAAATTTGGATACATTCAACAAGGGTATAGCAGTATTGTTGGGTGCACTGAAATAAATTCCCATGGTGATATTATACGATGCGATCAATGCGGCGGAACTTTATTATATGATGACCATGGTGATCTAGTGTGCCAATCATGCAATTTAATTTGTGATGAAATAGGTCCAATGCAATTAGAACGGAACTTAGATTTTGATACAGTTCCGAAACATAAATTCGATACCAAAGAAAGCAACAAATCCGAAAGCGATCTTCATTACATAGATGACGGATGTTTTGATTTTTATTATAGTAGAGCATATTCTAAATATTCCAGAAAATAGATAAGATAGGTAGTGTGATTTAATTGGAAATTAGTCAGGAAAATTTTGAATCATTCAAGAATGAACTTATGGAACTTGTTAATAAACGTCTTGATGAATTCGTGGAAGAGTTTGTGACGGCATGTAGTCAAGGTCCAGAAGACGAAGAATGTAGTTGTGATGAATGCGCAGAACCCGAAGGCATCGAAAATCCTGCCAGATATATATTGTTTTCAGGTGGTCAAAAATATTTTGCGACCGAAGTTAAACCAAATGCATTTGCAGGAATTGATTTTTATCTTCATGAAATCGATCCCAAAACCGGAAAAGAATATAATTCAAAAGGAACTATAACTTCAGCGGATGTCGTTATTGTAGATTTGAATCCCGACATGACATTGGAAACATTTTCTGCTATCAAACAGCAAACCTTAGATTATGTAATTCAAAAAGCGGAAGAAGCCAAAGCAGTAGCAACGGCAGAAAATCGAAGTGTCGTAACTGCCCGAGATAATATTAATGTTGTTAATAGTTACGGATAAGATACCATGAACGAGTGCAAACAAGATATCCAGTCATATACTGAATGGATCCTGGAATTAATGGACGAAGAGGAAATAATGGATCCATATCGAGATTTTAGTAGTGATTCTAGTTATGAAAATACAGTAAATATGGATTTGGATATCAGAATCGAAGTACTGAACGGTATCATAGTTCATAAAATGAAGGTTGGAAAAGGTCACAAATCCAACCCCATTTATTTAATAAAATTGGTAGATAATTTGATAAAAAGATGTGAAATGGCAGAAAGACAGGACTTGATTGATAAATTATGTGGTATGAAATGCAGTTTGGAAGGTATTTGAAATGGCGACCCCAAATATAATTAGTCCGGAAGCAAAACAATATATTATTGATCATTGTACGCTAACTGCCGAAGAATTGAAAAAAATAATTCATGATAAGTATCAAGTTGATGTAAGTGGGGCTGCCATTTCTGAGCACTTAAAAGTTGCCAGAAAGAAGGCGGAAGAAAGAACCCGGACAGCAGATGCTCATCTTTCTTTGACCATTGCAGAAAGAGTTAATCAGTATGCTCCCAAGATTTTGGCTCGGTATGAAAAAGAACTAGAAAGAATCGAAAGAATTTTGGACGGCAAGGATACCGAATTTGTTTTGGAAGTCGGGGATGACGGAACTCGTAACAAATTCTGGCAT
>Ga0209201_1002386_pt1 | contig 18592 bp, 14 predicted proteins | sample AD_UKC055_MetaG_FD_184411 | JGI IMG/M metagenome (GOLD analysis project Ga0209201, IMG submission 184411) | Active sludge microbial communities of municipal wastewater-treating anaerobic digesters from USA - AD_UKC055_MetaG (SPAdes) (version 2) | ecosystem: Engineered > Bioreactor > Anaerobic >...
GGGCGCCGCGTCCCGGCAGGGCGGCGGTCACGAAGATCGCGGCTGTCAGCAGAAGACACGCGGGGATCAGCCACAACAGCGCCCGCTGGACACTCGAGCGCTGCGCGATGTTGCCGATGATCTTCGGGGCGACCGTGCCCCCGAACATGCCGAGGGTGGACATCGTACCGAAAATGGTGCCGTAGACCCCCGGGTAGAATTTTGAAAACACCATGCCCAGGGTTGTGGGATAACAGGGGCCGATACCGAGCCCCGCGACGATAACGCATAGCCGGCAAGCTCGGGACGATTGCGCGAACCGCAACCCCGCCAACGAGAGAATCAGGAGCATCGACCCGGCCGTCACCACCGGGACGCCGTGGGCCGCAAGCCACGGCGCCAGGCTCATGCCCACCCGGCTCGCGATGATCGCCAGGGCAAAATACGACAAGAGGCGTTGCGCGGAAGCGTCGCGATGCGCTTCCGCCACACCGGGTTCGGCCCGTTCGAATACCTCCTTCCCGCAGCTGGGCAGCCAACTCGACAGGACGGTCTCGATGGACGAGTAGAAGAATGCCCAGACCGAAGCCGCGATAACGGCGGGTTCACGCACGATAGCCAGCGCGCTGGCCAGACTGTACCCTGTCTCTATGGCCGGATATTGGGCGAAGAGCGCCGGCAATACGGGGAGCGCGGGGAAGATCGCCAACAGCGACACGGCCCGGTCGAACTGCAGGCGCTCGAACAGCACGCTTGCCAGCAGGGGCGTCAGCAGAAGACCTGCACCGAAGAACACGTTGCCCAGATTGCTCGCGGCGGCCGGATTCGTACCGTCAAACAGCGTGATGGTGATGAGGGTGTTGCCCGCCGTGTTGACCGACATTGCGCAGAGTCCCAGGAGGATGCAGGCGGCCATGGCGGGCGCGAACGCCCTGCACCGCGCCAACAGCAATGTGCACAGGGCCACGCCGACAAACCCGGATACCGCAATCGGGCGGTATCCCAGAGCGTCCACGAAGAATCCCAGGGCGAGACACGAAAGAGTGCTTGAGAACATGAATCCTGCCACGAGGGTGCCGAACGCCGCTTTGCCAATCCCCAGGCGCGGCATGATCTTCACGCTGAGCGAACCCAGCAGCGCAAAACAAAAGCCGAGGCAGAATACCCCGGATACAGCCACGATCTTGATGAGCATGAGCGGACCAGTCTCCCGAACGCTACGGAACCATCGCCGCGCGATGGTACGACTCCCCGGCGCCCGGCGCAAGCCGGCGCTGGTCATGGCAGCGCAGGCGTCAAGCCTGTAGCGATGCCGTGTTGGGTTTCAAATCCAGGCGGTGAAATGTGTATGCTAGGAGGGTTTGGCGCCATGTGAATGTTTCCATGTTCTGGTTCGGGGGGTAACGTGAGCAATCGCCGAAACGGGCCAGGGACGCTGGCGTGGCGCGGTCCAGTGAACGCACCGCGCGCGCGATTGCCGGTCTCCGTGTTGCTGGTTCCAGGGTGCGGAGGCGGGGGCGGGAGGCCTTCGGTCGCAAGAGTGGCGTGGTCAGGAGACCACGCCACAGCGGGGGGAGGCCACGCCACAGCGGGGTGCGCCAGAGCGCGAGGAGGCCGCGTCACAACAGGTTCGCTGGGGCCGTCTGCGTTCGGTGTTGTGTGCGTTTTGCTCGCAGCTCTCATCTGCCTGTCCGGCTGCAACATCATCATTCCTCAACCGCGGGACGAGTACGTCGACGGCCGTCTCCGGATCACGTACTGGGAAAAATGGACCGGATTCGAGGGTGAGGCCATCCAGCGGGTGGTGGACCGGTTCAACGGGAAGCAGGACCGCATCTACGTCAATCTGGTCACCATGAGCCAGATCGACCGGAAGGCGCTGGTGGCGATCGCGGGCGGCGATCCGCCGGACCTGGTAGGACTATGGAGCGCGGGGCTGTCGCAGTTCGCCGAGAAACGGGCCCTGATGCCGCTGGAACCCTTCATGGAGAAGGCGGGCATGCGCCGGGAGGCGTTTACCGAGGTGTTCCTGGAACAGAACACCTACCGGGGCACGTTGTACGGCCTGCCGACGACGCCGGCCTCGACCGCGCTGCACTGGAACAAGCGGCTGTTCCGCGAAGCGGGGCTCGATCCCGAACGTCCGCCGCGAACGCTGGCTGAACTCGACGAGATGGCCGGGAAACTGACCAAGTACGATGAGAACGGCCATCTCGTGCAGGTTGGGTTTACGCCGTCCGAGCCGGGCTGGTGGCACTGGTCGTGGGGATACTGGTTCGGGGGTGAATTGTGGGACGGCGAGAATGTCACGTTCGATACGCCGGAGAACCTGGCGGCGTGGAAATGGATCCAGAGCTATCCCCAGAAGTACGGGGCGGAGGAGTTGCGGCGGTTTCAAAGCGGCATCGCGGGCCAGTTCGCCACGCCGCAGAACCCCTTTTTCAGTGAGCGGGTGGCGATGATCGTTCAGGGCGTGTGGATGGCGAACTTTATCCAGACCTATGCGCCCGGTTTGGAGTGGGGCGCGGCGCCGTTTCCGTCCGCGGTGCCGGGCCTGGAGCACGTGGCCATGGTGGAATGCGACTCGATCTGCATTCCGGCGGGCGCGCGGCATCCCGACGAAGCCTTCGAGTTCATCCAGTATCTCTGTTCGCAGGAAGGATTGGAGCTTCTCAACATGGGCCACAAGAAATTCACGCCGCTCAAGGAGGTGAGCCCTGAGTTTCTGGCCAACCATCCCAACCCCTACATCGAGGTGTTCATCACGCTGGCGGACAGCCCCAATGCGTTCTATGCGCCGTTGATGAGCATGTGGTACGAGTACAACGACGAGATCACGCCGGCGTTCGACATGGTCATGTTCGGCACGACCGGGCCCGAAGCCGCGGTGTCGATGGTGCAGGAGCGCGTGTCGGATATGTGGGTCCGTGCGCGCGCGAGCATCGAGCGCCGCGAACGGGCGGAGGCGGAGGCCGCGCGATGACGAGCCGCGAAATGCGAAGCATCAGGAACGGCCTGCTGTTTATTTCGCCGTGGATTGCGGGTTTCGCCGCGTTCACGATCTATCCCCTGGCGGCTTCGTTTTACTACAGCCTCTGCGACTACTCGGTGCTGAAACCTCCCGTGTTTGTGGGCGGCGCAAACTACCACGAGCTGTTGACCGACCCGGTGCTCTGGAAATCGCTCTACAACACGATGTATTTCGCCGTGTTCTTCCTGCCGCTGGCGACCTTGCTGGCGATCGTGCTGGCGTTGCTGCTCAATACCGGCGTGCGCGGAATGACCATATACCGCACGATCTTCTTTCTGCCGTCGCTCACGCCGCTTGTCGCGCTGGGCATATTGTGGATGTGGATGCTCAACGGCGAGTACGGCGTCGTGAACTACGTTCTCAACATGGTGCTGAACCCGCTGGGTCTCCAGGCGCCCATCTGGCTGCAATCGACCGCGTGGTCCAAGCCCGCCATCATTCTCATGAGCCTCTGGGGGGTGGGGCATGCCGTGGTCATCTATCTGGCGGGGTTGCAGGATATACCGAAGCAGTTGTACGAGGCGGCCGATCTCGACGGGGCCCGGTGGTTCTCAAAGGTGCGCCACATCACCATCCCCCTGTTGTCGCCGGCCATATTCTTCAACGTCGTCATGGGCTTGATCTCGGCGCTGCAGGTGTTCGCGCTGCCATATGTGCTTACGGACGGCACGGGCGGGCCCGCGCGGTCGACCACTTTCTACACGATGTATCTCTACAATTCCGCGTTCCGCTACCTTCGCATGGGCTATGCGTGCGCCATGGCGTGGATCCTGTTCCTCATCATCCTGGCATTGACGCTTCTGGTGTATCGCATGTCGCGCAAGAGGGTGCATTATGGGGGATAGCCGGAACATCGCATCCGACGGGGTCAAACGGCGCAAGACCCGCACTGCTTCCCATGCCAACCAGCTGAGCTGGCCGCGGGCGCTCGCGATTCACGCCGTGTTGGTAGCTGGAAGCCTCCTGTTTCTCTTCCCGCTCGTGTGGATGATCTCGACAGCGCTCAAACCGATTGATCAGACCATGGTCATGCCGCCGCGGTGGATTCCCGACCCCGTCCAGTGGGAAAACTTCTGGCAGGCGGTCAATTACATCCCCTTCTTCGCGTACGCCCGCAACACCCTCACCATCGCCATCCTGGGCACCCTCGGGACCGTGCTCAGCAGTTCGGTGGTCGCGTACGGGTTTTCGCGCATCGAATGGAAAGGCCGCGACATCGTGTTCCTGGTGCTTCTTGCAACGATGATGGTGCCGTTTCCGGTCACTATGGTGCCGCTGTACGCCGTGTTCCGGAAACTGCACTGGATCGGCACGTTCCGGCCGTTGTGGCTGCCTGCCTGGTTCGGGGCGAGCGCGTTCAATGTTTTCCTGCTGCGCCAGTTCTTCCTGACTATTCCGCGCGACTTCGACGACGCGGCCCGCATCGACGGATGCTCGGAATTCGGCATTTACCGGCGGGTGGTGCTGCCTCTTTCGCGGCCGGCCCTCGCCGTGGTGGCCCTGTTCCATTTCATGTACTGCTGGAACGATTTCCTCGGACCGCTGATTTACCTGATCGACCAGGACACCTTTACCCTGGCGCTTGGGTTGCAGTTTTTCCAGAGCCGTCAGGGCGGCACCCCGTGGAATCTGCTCATGGCCGCCTCCACCCTCGTTGTGGCGCCCATCATTGTCTTGTTCTTCTTCACCCAGCGCACCTTCATCCAGGGTATCGCCATGAGCGGATTGAAAGGGTAGGGGACTCCCCCCTGGTGACGGTCTCTGGGCAGAACGGGCTGACTCAGGGTGTCGCGCAACAAAACGGGCGGCGCCGTCCTTGGGGCGGCGCCGCCCGGAAACGTTCGACGAGTCGTTTACCCGGCCGCTGTGTGTGTTACCGTATGCTTGCTTGGGTCCACGAGGCCGACGTGGCGTGCGGAGCCGTATCTGGAACCGAAAGGGCTGCTCCGGCCGCGGGAGGAAGCGCGGGAGCGGGCTTGGCGTCGGGGATTCCGAAGCTGAGGAACGCGCTCAGAAGGATCAACGCCGCGGCGACGCCAACCAGAATCCGCAGACTCTGTCGGATGTTCATCTTGGCCGCGTACTTGCCGATCAGACTGGGCATCAGGATTGCGCCCAGCAACCCGATCCCGAAAATCAGGCTGAACACGCTGCCCGATGTCTCGGTCTTGTTGAAGGTGACGCCCACCAGGGTCGGGAAAATGGGCCCCAGCACGAAGCCGGTCAGGAGGGTGGCGCCCACGCCGATCCCCACCGACTTGGCGCCGACCATAACGGCGATCGAGATAACCGCCACCAACGCGAGAGCCGGCACCACATACACGGACGCCTGGGCCGGTATCGTGAACGCCGCAATGAGCCGGGCGAGCATCAGCGCGATCCAGAACCCCGAAAGAGCCGTTCCGGCCTTTTCGTCGGAGAGGTCATGGCTCTTCAGGTAGGTGGTAACGAATCCGGCCAGGGTGACCTCGAGGCTCATGTAGCAGAAAAGGGCCAGCCCGCCTGCCCACACGCCGCCGCGGCCCAGGAGCCCCAACGCTTGCGTAATCTTGAACCCCTCGGGCGGCGCCGGGAACGTGCCGAACACGGTGTAGATAATCGGGATCAACAGAATCGCCCCAATCAGCCCGACAGTGCTCTTATACCCCAGCTTCTTGAGCAGGGCGGCCACGATCAGCGGCGTGATGAAGGCGCCCATGCCGAAAAACACGTTGAGCAGATTCGATGCGGCGGCATTGTTCTTTCCGCCAAACAGGACCAGGGGTCCAAGGGCGTTGCCGACGGTGTTTACGCACATCGCCGCGCCGCCCAGCAGCAGGCACGCTACCAGAGAGGCCTGGTATGACGTGGCGCTGGCCAGCAGCCATACGCAGATGGCGCCGGCCGCAAACCCCACCAGCGCAATCAGCTTGAATCCCAGCAGGTCGGTCAGCGGACCGATGAGCAACACGAACACCAAGCTGCTGAACATCAACGCCGAGATCAGCTGCCCGACCTTGGCGTCGTCGATCTTCAACTGTTCCGCCAGCTTCAACTTGATGCTGCCCAGAATGGAGAAACAGACTCCGAGGGCAAATACTCCCGAAAAAGCGGTCATCACAGCAATCATGGCTCTCTCCTTCCGCTGTGCCCCGGCTGAACAACTTTTTCCGGGGCGGGTTGACGGAATCAGTATCCGTAGCTACCCCTGCACGGGGTAAACGTATCGCCTCTCCCCTGCGCCGGGTCTCGGAGCCGTCCGAGACCAAATCCCCGATTCCTTACGATGGTACCCGCCCGCCCACCGCGCGTCAAGACTGGCAACGCGGGCCGGGTTTGCCATCCCGGCTTCCCGGGCGGCCGCGGCCGGGTCACGTGAGGACCAGGGTCAAGCGCAGATACAAGAACCATATCATTCGCACGGCGAGCAGCAGGACGACGACGATGCCGAGCGCGCCGATCATGTTAGAGGGGAGCCGGTTGCGCCGGTCGCCCATGACGTTCTTCCGATTCGCCAGCCAAAGGATCGTCGCGGCCATAAGCGGGTTGCCGATGACCGTCAGGGCTTGCCCGAAGATCATGAGATTGACGGTGGGAATCTTCAGCCATAGGCCGATGCTGGCGATAACGAACCCCGTGAGCAACACGCAGATGGTAAACATGCGGGGCCAGAAATCGTTGAGTTTTCCGGGCAAGCCGAATCCGTCTGCCAGAGCGGTGCCGCCAATCATGGAGTTGATGAGGAACGGATTCAGAGCAACCGGCGCCAGCCCGATGCAGAAAAAGACAAACGCGGCCGACCCCAACAGAGGTTTCAGGGTGAGAGCCAGAGTGGCCAGGTCGTCGGCGGGCTTGCCGAGGATGACCGTGCCGGCGGTGGTCATGATGATCATGCTCACCAGCGAAAGGACGCAAACGCCCGCGACGGCGTCGCCGACGCCACGCTCGTAATCGTCCTTATCCCAACCCTTCTCGCGCACGAGATTCCCTTGGAAGAACGCGGCCGCGACCGAGAACGTCGTGCCCATCAGAGAAGCAATCAGCACCAGCGGGTCTTTGATTGCCCCGCCGACGATCTGCGGCACGCCCAAGGCCAGTTTCTCGGGGATGCCGGGCACGAGCCCTTTCAAGACGGCCAGGAGGTTCGGGCGCACGAAGATCAGATTGACCAGGAACGACAGGAGCACTATGCCGACCATGTATTTCATGACGTTCTCGATGGTCTTGAATACGGAACTTGCCCGGAACATGAAGGCAATCATGACGGCGTTGAGCATAGCCATGACGGTAATCTGAACGGCCAGGGCATGTTTCTCAGGGGCAAAGGCGCCCGCCACCAGAGATACCGCCAGGTTGTTCGAGAACTGGAACGAGGCGCAGGTCAGGCATAGCACCGTGCCCAACAGCGCCGCAAAGGGGCGGTTAACCTCGCGGGCCAGCGTCGTGAAGTGAGTGGCGCCCGCAGTGACGCCCACGCGGGCCGACATCGTCATGTATCCGCCCATGACCAGCCCCGCCAGAACCAGCAACCAGAGGAGGTCATACCCGTATGTGGCGCCCACATTCGCGCTGACGACCAGACTTCCCGGGCCGAATACCACGCAGGCGGTTATCAAAGCGGGGCCAATGGTTCTCCACCACGGGGCGCGCCTTGTTCCGGCGGCATCGGGAACGTTTTCAGCCATAGGAAATCTCCCCATTCATGCGTGTGCGTTCGAAACGGCGTTTCGAACGGCTTCGAAACGGTGTTTCGAACGGGACAGCAGCAGCGCGTCCTGCGGGATTCATCGATTGCCGGGGATGCGCACCCATCCTGTGCAATTCTGCCCTTGACCGCCGAGAATGTCAAAGAGAGGGCTGAAACATGCCACAGGACACAGGCCGGCATCGCGGCAACCAAACCAGCAGAACGTTGCGGGACCGGCCCGACTCGTTCGCCTTCGGCGGACTCGCTTGCGCCAATGCATCGCGTTGCGGCGCACACTTGGCTCGAGTCCCGCCGAGTATTTCCGCTGGACTGCATATCTCAGGTGGATTAGACTGGGTTTTGGGACGTGGAAGCGGCAAGAGAAGGGGAGCAGCCATGAATTGCAGCGTAATTCCGGGCAAGTTGCTTTGTGTATGGGTGATTGTGCTTGTTTGCGGGGTCACTGCGGGGCCAATGGCGTTTGGCGGGGAAGAGGATACAGGGGGAGAACTGCTCTACAACGGCATTCGGCTGCCGGAGGTGTGGCCGCCGGACCGGCCCCTCAGCCGCGAGCCCATGCCCGTACCCTATCTGGAGAATCCGCCGGAAGTGATCCCCATCGATGTAGGCAGGCAGCTTTTCGTGGATGACTTCCTCGTCGCGGAGACGAGTCTGGCGCGCACCCATCATGCCGCCGAGTACTGGCCCGAGAATCCCGTGCTGGCGCCGGACAAGGCGTGGGAGAGCGACACCGAGTCGCAGGGCAAGCCCGCGCCTACGGCCATGCCGTTCAGCGATGGCGTGTGGTACGACCCCGCCGAGCAGTTGTTCAAAATGTGGTATATGGGCGGCTACGTGAAGACGACTTGCTACGCCACCTCGAAGGACGGCATTCATTGGGAAAAGCCGCTCCTGGACGTTGTGCCCGATACCAACATCGTCCAGAATCTGGGCCGCGACTCGAACACGATCTGGCTGGACCTGTTCGAGAAGGACCCTGCGAAGCGGTACAAGATGTTTGCCTACCTGAAGGGCGCTCCTCCGAAAATCTTCTGGTCATCGGACGGGATTCACTGGGGAGACCCGGTGGCGCAAACCGGGCCCATGGGCGATCGCAGCACCATGTTCTACAACCCCTTCCGGAAAGTGTGGGTGTACGGCATTCGAGACTACCCCGGTGACGGTCTGGGCCGGTTCAGGCGCTACCACGAGCACGCTGATTTCGTCGAGGGCGCGAAATGGGAAAAGGGCGGGCCGCCGTTCTGGGTCGGGGCGGATACCCTCGATCCGCCGCGCGCGGACCTCAACACGCCCTGCGAGTTGTACAACCTCGATGCGGCCGCCTACGAGAGCGTGATCATCGGCATGTTCGACATCTGGCGCGGACAGCCCAAGGACCGCGCGAAACCCAACGAGCTGTGCATTGGCTATACGCGCGACGGCTTCCACTGGTACCGCCCCACTCACGAACCGTTCATTTCCGTGTCCGAACACTACGGCGACTGGAACTGGGGCAACGTGCAGTCCGCCGGCGGGTGCTGCCTCGTTATCGGCGACAAGCTCTACTTCTATGTCAGCGGCCGCCGGGGTGTGCAGGGGTTTCCGTCCTCGGGGGTGTGCGCGACGGGCCTTGCTACGCTGCGCCGCGACGGGTTTGTCTCGATGGACGCGGGGGAAGCCGAGGGCATATTGCTCACGCGCCCCGTTCGCTTCTCCGGAAAACGGTTGTTCGTGAACGCGAAAACGGACGGAGGCGAACTGCGGGTCGAGGTCTGCGATGTGTCCGGCGTGCCGCAACCCGGGTTTATGAAGGACGAGTGCGTGCCGGTGACGGCCGATTCCACGTGCGGGGAGGTGGCATGGAAATCCGGCGGCGACCTTGCCGCGTTCGCTGGGAAACCCGTGCGGTTCCGCTTTCATCTCAAACAGGGAAGCCTGTATGCGTTCTGGGTAAGTCCTGACGAGAGCGGGGCGAGCCATGGCTATGTCGCGGCGGGCGGTCCGGGCTTCACGGGGCCTACGGACACCGTGGGCCGCGCCGGACAGGCCAGGTAGCACGTCGGAGAGCCGGGCGCGGCGGCAGGATCGTGCCCGGCAAGGCCGTCACGGGCTGTAATAATTGTAGGTCATCTTGCTGCGGCGGTAATGTTGTTGGTCCCACAACCGGGGATGGTCCGGATTGGCGTTCTCGGCGGCATTGTGGTAGACGTGGATTTCGTTGGCTGCCAGGACCACGATTTCCTCGCGCCAATCCCCCGACACATCCGCCACATAGAGCCGGTCGGCTTTCTCGTCGAATATGGTATCAAACGTGCCTTTCACCGGGTCGAAGATCGCGACATTCCCGGAGGTATGGCGTTCTTTCGCGACGGCGAACTGCTTGGGGCCGCCCGTCCAGTCGATGCTCCAGATAAGTTCTACGCCCTTCACAGTCCATCCTTCGGGGGCAACGTCGTCCATCGCGTACTGGCTCAGGAGCTTTCCTTGGGCGTCGAAGACGAACGGTTTCTGGTGCTCGTCGAAACGGCTGCGGCACCAGAGCTCCATGCCGGGCTGTGCGGGGGCGAACTCGCCGATGGCCGCATTCTGCGGCTCCCAATGCTCGTGGTGCGTTTCCCAAAGGAGGGCGTCGGCGTTGAACAGGAATACGCGGTTGCCTTCGTCTCCGCCGCCTTCTTCCAGGGCAACCGCCTCCAGCCCGGCCTTTTCCGGCACAACGTCGTTTATGAAGATCGAGTCCACGTGCCCGCGCAGCGGGATCTGGCACCGTACCGCCCCGTCCGAACCCACGACCATTCCGCTAAGCACCTCGTCCTTTCCATCGCCATCCAGATCCGCGACCCGGGCCCCGTTGTGGGCGCAGGCCAGGAAATCGTCCCGCTGCCAGAGGGGTTTCGTCTCGCCCTTCTCGACCGCATCGAGGGAGAATGCCGCGACATAGCGCCCCATCCGGTAACCGTCGCGATTGGTGGCCTGGAGCAGAATGTCCCGGTCGCCGTTGCCGCGAAAGTTGGCTACGACGGCATGTTCCCAGCGTTCCGCGCCATCCGGGACGGGCAACTTCGCGGACCACTTCTGATCCCCGGTCTTGCCCTGCACGACATGGAGCATGCCGTCCTTCGTGAGATAGAGGACCTCTGTCTTGCCGTCGCCGTCGATGTCCGCGGCCTGCACGCCGGGTCCGCAATGACCGGGCAGGCCTTCGCGCTCGGAAGAGCCCCCGACCTGGACGTCGAGTGCGTGTATCCACAGTTTCGATCCGTCATGCGCGTACGCAGCCACATGTCCCGGGACGGTCACCAGATAGTCCATCAATCCATCATCGCTCAGGTCAGCGGTGACGATGCCGCCGGCGCTGTCCTCGGGGCCGGGGATATCGAGGGCGATGACGAACGGGTTGGTTTCATATTGTCCTGGATTCTCCTGGCACAGCGCGCGGCATGCGGCAACAAGCACCAGCCCTCCGGCCAGGACGCGAAGCGTTCGCGGCGCCATGGTACAGCTCCTCCGTTAGATGCCTCGTTGATCGCACCAGTCGTGAGCATAGCACGCCGCGGCTTTCCTGCGGGAAACGCATGGCAGGGTCTTCCGGGTTGAGGTGGAAGAGTCCCAAGACAGACCCAAGAAGTGTGCCGCGCCTGGAACCGCCCGGCGCCCGCTCGATATGCTTCGGCTCTGCACTTGCCGAGCGCTATCCCGCCGGCAAGAGCGCCGTCTCCGGCGGTCAGCCAAACGCGCTGCGGCAGGTCTTGCCGCGGGAAACCGGTCCTGATGCGCCTATTTCCGTTCCCGGCTGTTGCGGCGGACTTCCTCGAGGGTTCCAGCCCCGGCCGCTCTCATGGTGAATGGAATGAACGCTGCTATTACCCCCGCGACCAACCCCACGACTACATACGGCCAGGGGCTTTCCGTATCCATATGAATGAAGAAGAAACGGAACGAGACCATGAATCCACCCGCAAATCCGGCGACGAAGAGAGTTGCGGATGCGATCAAGGTTCCTGCCATGCCCAGAAGCCGGTCTTCGGTCTCTTTCTTCAACCTGATTTCCTCCAGAGCCAAGTACAACCGGAACCGGCCGGGTATTCGGAGGGCTACTTATGCGAGACCGTCACCAGGCGTTCGGCGTGCTGGTCGTAGGGCGCGCCATTCAGGGCCCCGAAGATCTTCGGGGATGCGAAACCCGCGCCGGACAGCATGTTGGCAAGCTCGGTCGCCGAGTACAGCCAGTGGCGGGCGGTCGCTTCGTAACGCCCATTCTTCTCGATGAATATCCATCGGTTGGCCATGCGCGACCAGTCATTTTCGAGGTGGCGCTCATGGAGCAATAAGGCCTCGCCAGACTCGCTCCAGTCGCGTTCCGAGAACTTGCGGGCGAGCACCTCTTTTCCCATCATTTCGATGACCAGCATGCCGCCGGGACGCAACGATGCGTGCAGATTGCGCAACACCGTCATATTGTCCTCGTGCGCTTCGAAATAGCTGAAAGATGTGTACAGGCTCAGTGCCAGGTCGAAGCTGCCGGGCCGCGCGAACCGGCGCATGTCATCCTGGACAAATTCGATAGAGACGCCCTCGCCCTCGGCTCTCGCCCGCGCTTCCGCCAGATAGAACGTGGTCCGATCGACGCCGACCACGCGGCACTGGCGCTTGGCGAAAGCGATGCAATGACGGCCGACGCCGCAGCACATGTCCAACACGTCGAGCGGCGGCGTTTGTGCGGTCAGGGCCAGCACGTGCTCGGCTTCAATGCCGGCGGCCGCCCACCGGGTCTCGGAGAAACCCCATTTGTGAAAAAGGGCCCAGAACTTGTCGTCATCGTGCCAAGGTGTTTCGTCAGGCATGACCGCACCTCCACAGCGATTCTCCGGGGAACGCTTACTCCTACGCGACATATGCGCACGCGGGTCCGTTTCTAGACCAGCTGACCCGGCTCCACCTCGGATTTCAGCGCCGTGACGACCTCCTTGGGAAGGGCGACGGCTTTACGGCTCTGTTTGTTAACGGCACAGTGGACGGTGCGGACGGTGCAAGCCAGTCTGCCCTCGGCATTGAGGAATTCGTAGGCAATGGCAAAGGTCCGGCTGCGCAGGTCTACGACACGCAAGCGGATCGTAGCCTGCTGGCCGACAAACAAGGCGCGCCGGTAATCGCTTTCAGCATGGACTACGGGGATGATGTAATCGGTGGTTTGAATCAGATGGCCGATGTTCAGCCCGTGCGAGTCGAGGAAGGCCTCGTAGGCGTCGTGCGCCAGCGCGAAATAACGCCCAAAGAACAACACGCCCGCCGCGTCGGCGTCATGCAACGTAATGCGCACAGGGTAAACGAACATAGGCCCTCTTTTCCTGGACGGCGCCGTCCCGCGCTTATTTCAGGTAATCCCAGAAGTTGCCGCCGAGCAGGCCGGCAACGTCACGGTCGAGCTCACTTTGTTTCAGCGCCCAGCCCGTTCGCAGCAGGTCCGCGTACTTGTCGGCGAGCACGTTTGCGATGATGGCCCTCGAGTGGCTCCACTTGTAGATGACCTGGTCGAGCACGCGCGCGTCCGAGTGTTGAGGCAGGACGCATGTCCCCAGCAGCTCGAAGCGCATGCGCGTCATCTCTTCGATAATGCCCGGCACGTTGAGGAACCACCAGCACCCGAACAGAAACAGGTTCGGGAACTTGCGCGCCGCGATGGACAGTTCATGCTGATCCTCGCGTGCGAGCATGGTCACCATGAACTTCGCATCGGGATACGATACACACAGGCGCTCGACAGCTCCCACATCGCTCTTGCCCACGCCGTCGCCGGCGAGTTTCAAGGCCGGATTCATGGCGCGCTTGACTCCAATCATCATGGCGAAGGGCACGTTGTATTCTCTGGCTACGGGAATGATGCACTCGGCGATGAGCCTGGCGCGCGGCGACTCTTCCGGGAACGCGAAATCCTGCGGCAGCGATACCGCCATGTACAAGGCCTTGGTTCTTTTCAGCCAATCGGCAAGAAAACGCCGGGTCTCCGCCAACGCCTTCTTGCTGAGGGTTTCATCGGCGCCGTACCCCCATCCCTTGAGGCGTGCGCAGGCGCTCGCCCAGTTGTTCAGGACGAGGTCGATGCGCAGCGCTGCGTGGAACCGCCTGTCGGCCTCTATGCCCGACTCCCACACGGGACGCTCGGCGTCGTCGAACGGGTCGTTGGTCATGACCACCGATTTCAGGTTGGCGCGTTCGAAAACCGTGTCGATGTAGCCTTCGACGGTTTGTTGGGCGAAATAGGCACGGTACGCGGCGAGGTCGCGCGAGGCCACGTCAAGTCCCAGCGTATCGAGCACCGTGAGCACGCCCCGGCAGGCCTCGCTGTAGGGGGACCGCTCCAGAAACAGCGTTTGCCAGATGAAATCGGCCTGTTCCCGCTTGTTCTTCGCGTAAAACGCCGCCGGCTCGATACGCGACGCACGAACCACTTCCGCGATGAGATAATGGTACGTCAGCAGTTCGTCCACGCCCCAGAGCAAGAGTTTGCCGAACGCGGGCGCGTAGAGATGCGTGTGAATGTCGGTCAGAGGCGTGCGCTCGACGGTTTCGCGCACGGCCGCGCGCATCGCATCCATGTTGTTGCGCGTAAACACGGTCTCCGAAGCGGTCATCGGAATCCAATCTCCTTCCGTTCAGTCATGCTCGACCTGCCGTCAGCCCAGGGTCCAGGGGGCGCGGCGCTCACGATCCAGGTAGCTGTTGGCTTCGTCGTCGCCCGGGAACGTCTCGGTCACCGGGTCCCACGTGATTTCGCGTTTCAGCCAGCGCGCGATGTTGCCGAGATGGCAGACGGTGGTCGTCCGGTGGCCGATCTCGACGTCGGCGTTGGGAGTTTGGCGCGTGCGTATGCACTGAATCCAGTTCGCGATGTGCTCATTGGTGTCGCCCACGAACGAGAGGGGTTCGAGCTCGGGCAACGCGTCGTCCAGGGTGTCGGGCTTTATCACGTAACGTCCGCGGTCGATTTTGAGCTCGCCCTCGTCGCCTTCGAACCAGCCGCCGCCCGGGGCGCCCTGGTTGTCGAGCTTCACCACGGTGCCGTTGGCATAACGCATGTGGACGGGATACCGGGGCCCCTGGTGCACGCCGTCAAACGCGGGTTCCTGATCGAGCAGGGGCCAGACCGCGACAGGACCCGAAGCGTCCATGCCCAATGCCCACTGGATTTGGTCGAGCCCGTGCGCGCCCCAGCCGGTCATCTCGCCGCCGGAATAAGGCCGGAACGAGATCCATCCCCACTCCTGGCCTTGTTGGCCGCCGCGCGGGGTGTAGAGCTTTTCATGGTAGCCCCGGTATTGCGTGGGGCCGCACCACATGTCCCAATTGATGTACTCAGGCGCCTCCTCCTCGGGCAAGGTGCATTCCCACGGGCTGGGATAATTCTCCGTATGCACCGTGTGGACCTTTCCGATGCGGCCCGCGCGAACCAGGGCGCAGGCAACACGGTTCTCCTGCATGGTCCGTTGCTGGCTTCCGACCTGGCAGATGCGGCCGTGAGCGCGCGCCGCGTCGACCATCAGCCGCCCTTCCCGGATGGTAAGCGTCATGGGCTTTTCGACGTACACGTCCTTGCCCGCTTCCATGGCGTGAATCGAGTGCAGCGCGTGCCAGTGGTCGGGCGAGGAGATGATAACCGCATCCAGATCCTCGAGCCCCAGCATCTCCCGGTAGTCCTGAAAGAGCTTGTCGTCCGTGATGCCGTAGTCTCTGCCCAGTTTCCCCTTGGCCCAATCCTGCAGGCGCTGTTTGTTGACGTCGGCCAGTGCGATGACATGGGCGTCGCCGGGCACTCCTCGAAGCCCGTCGGCGCGGCGTCCGCAGCCGATATAGCCGATGTTGACGCGGTCGTTGGCCCCGAAGGCTCTTGCGGGCACGAAGTACGGCGCGGCAACGGCAGCGGCGGCCGCGGCAAGAAAGTGTCTGCGGGTGGGTTTGCGTCGTGCGGTCATGCGTGGCCTCCTCGTCACCATGCGTTTTGGGGATTGGTTTGCGCTGGCCCTGTGCGCCGGCTGCCCCGGACCCTCGTTTTCGAGGGCTTATTCTAGGCGATTCCGCGGAGCCGTGCCAAATCCGTCCATGTTCACGAACCCGGCTGATGTCTTTACGCCTGTGGTTCGTCTACAATGGGCAACACCAGGCATCAATACGCGGAGGAAAACCGTATGGCGCTGACGTATCGGGAGAATTACCTGCGAAATGCCTCGTTTCATTATCCCGAATACACCCCGATGCACATCTACCTGTCAAACGCTTCCTGGGACCAGTGGCGAGGCGCCATGGAGGACGTGGTGGCGCGACATCCCCGCATCTGGCCGGATTTTGAAAAGGGAAAACGCGACTGGGACGCCTTCGACTTCGGACCAGCCCACACCGCGGGCGTGCCGTTCGAGGACACGTGGGGGTGCGTCTGGCTCTCGGATACAAATGGCATTGAGGGCGTGGTGACGAAGCATCCCTTGGCTTCCTGGGCGGCGTTTGAGACGTGGCAGGTCCCTAATCCGCTGATAACCGCGGACCGTGGCCCCATGGACTGGGCACAGGCGCGGCGTGACATCGAAACGGCGAACGCGAAGGGCGAATTGACTTGGGGCGGGCTTCCCCATGGCTTCTTCTTCATGCGGCTGACTTACCTGCGCGGCTTCGACAACATGATGATCGATATGGCGACGGGGGAGCCTCCGTTGTGGGACCTCATCGAGGTGTTGTACCGCCATAACCGCGTGCTTATCGACCAATACCTCGCCATGAATGTCGATGCCGTGTCCATCGGGGAGGACCTTGGCAGCCAGACCTCCTCAATCATCAGCCCTGCCATGTTTCACACCTATTGCACGCCCACGTACGAGAGGCTCATCAGACCCTGCCGCGAAAAGGGATGTCATGTAATGCTGCACAGCGACGGATACATCATGGACCTCCTTGATGAGCTGATCTTCGCCGGGGTGTCGATCATCAATCCGCAGGACCTCTGCAACGGCATCGATAACCTGCGCAGGGAACTCAAGGGGCGCCTGTGCATCCGCCTGGATGTCGACCGGCAGCGCATCATCCCTTTCGGCACGCGGCAGGAAATCCGCGAGTTGATCGAAGAAGAGGTGCGCCTGCTCGGCTCGGCACAAGGCGGGCTCGAATTCATTGCGGGCATTTATCCGCCCACGCCGCCAGACCATGTTGACGCCCTCGCGTGCGCGTTCGAGGAGTTTCAAACGTATTGGTTCGATGGCCGGGGCAAGGAATAGCCCCCTGTTGTGGCGGGGTCCGGAGCACGCCACCTGCATGACCTCTCCGGTATGTTTCGGGCCTTCAGCCCTCTTTCTTGTCTTGAATCTTATCCCCTGGCCCTTCAGGCCAGGCTGGTATGTTTCGCGCCGTTGGCGCTCCGGGGACCCCTCCGCTGTGGCCCGGTTTCCAATATCTTTACACCCTGCTGACACTATCTCCTGACCGCGTCACTGGTACGACCGCGCCGCTGTGGCGCGGTTTCCTGACCGCGTCACTCGCATGACCGCAAGGTCTCCCTTCACTGCTGCACCTTTTCATCAAACAGGTCTTTTCGCACGCTCCACACGGTTTCGAATGCGGGCTTTCGTTCCTCGTCGCACTTCCAGCAGAATTGCGCACTTATCCGGAGCGTCAGGTCATACCCGTTTTCCTCGGGCGTATAACCGAGGGGCGCGCCAAATACTGGGTCCACGGGGACTTCTTCCAACAGTTCAGGCACCAGTGCCTCGAGAGTCTCCGGATACTTTCCGTATTTCGCGCGGTAGTCCTCGAGGGCGAAGGCCACCCGGGCCACGTCGCCGGTGAACTCCACGCGGTACATGTCCGGAGCGTCTTCCAGAATCATCTCGAGGTCATAGCCCACGAGCATTTCCGCCGGGTTGGTCCGCATCGCTTCGAACACATCCGATATCGGTGATTGGTCCGTATTCTTTTGAGTTGTCTCGACGCCGAATTCCGCGAGGAGAGCGCGTATGTCATCCCTACACTCTGCCAAAGGAGGTTTCAGCGCTGCCGTCGCGGTTCTTACCGCCGCCAGCAATCGGTTGATTTGCCGGACTTTGTTGAAGAACGGCACGGCATCGTACATGTTTGGGCCCGCAACGGCCTGCGCTACCAACTGGGACTTGATATCCTGTCCCTCGAATCTCCGGGCGTACTCCTCGAGGAACTGCTCTCGCCACGACGCGGGAATTTCGCCGCGGCTCATAACCAGCGCCAGGGACCTGTCCGCTGTCTTCGTCAGACGCGCGCGGTTCCAAGAATTGGCGTAGGGGACGACGTCCGGCCGTGCAAGACGGTGCAGCCGAAGACACGTATCGAGGGCATCCTCCAGGTTGTTCGCCTCCAAGGCGTAGAGCGTGCGCAGTCTCAGCAGCCCTGCCGCAATCGCAAGGCGCCGGGACGCTTCGTCGTCGACCTCGAAAGGCTTTTCAGGGATGTGCCGGGCGGCGCCGAGGTCCATGGCGGTCTCCAGTTGATCCAGGTATTCCGCGCGCAGAACGTAGTCTCGGAACTCGCGCAGGACGTCATCCCGGCTTCTCCCGTCGGGATTGAATAGCATTTCGAGAGCGGTTGCGTTGCCGGATTCAACGGCCGTAGAGATGCCTGCCGCCAGCTCATCGAACGCCGCCTCGAAAGCGTCTTCTTCGCCGTATACCCTGTAAAATGTGGCTTCCTCCAGGTTGCGAATGGCATCTTCTTCGACCGGCAACCATGCCTTATCCAGCATGGTTTCGAGCCGCCAGCCCGTGGGCAACGGACAGTTCGGCGGAAGGTTGGCGAGGCCGTGCTGCAATTCGGCGCGCGCGGTCGCGAGTTCGGCCTCAACCCCCTGGCGTATTTCGAGAACCTCATCGCTGTACTCCTGGCCCGTTTCGTCGAGAAAGAACAAC
>Ga0209201_1002393_pt1 | contig 18536 bp, 15 predicted proteins | sample AD_UKC055_MetaG_FD_184411 | JGI IMG/M metagenome (GOLD analysis project Ga0209201, IMG submission 184411) | Active sludge microbial communities of municipal wastewater-treating anaerobic digesters from USA - AD_UKC055_MetaG (SPAdes) (version 2) | ecosystem: Engineered > Bioreactor > Anaerobic >...
CGCCTGACCCACCGATTCTCCTTCCCTGTTCTTCCCAGGGATTCGTCGTGCTATACTGTCCTTAAAAAGAGAGAGTGAGACTGATCATGATGAAACGGCGGCGCCCGTTGGGTTTCACTTTGATCGAATTACTGATTGTCGTGGCCATTATTGGTATTCTGGCGGCAATCGCGGTACCGAATTTTCTGAACGCACAGACCCGCGCGCGGGTGGCGCGCGCGGAGGCCGACCTGACTAACCTGGCAAAGTCCATGGACTTATATCTTCTGGACAACAACAATCGTCTGATTCCGGATTACAATGACGATGCAGGCGTAAGAGCGGGTGGGATCGGGAACGGTGTCCCGGCAAGCGCGATAGCAGATCCAAGAACGAATTGCTGCCTCTCCTATCACAGCCTTCACGCCTGGTCTCGACTGACCACGCCGATATCCTACATGAACAGCATTCCCTGTGACCCGTTCTGGGACGGGCTGGTTTATGGATACGACGGGCAAAAGGAGCAACTGCCTGGGATGCCTGAGGCAAGAATCCACAACTGGATTATCTGGAGCATCGGTCCTGACCGGACAGATGGCCAGTGGGGACGCGGCGGCGCTGTCTATTACATGCCGAGTAACGGCGTGCAGTCCCGAGGCGATATCACCATTACTCCCAATTACTCGAGGCAATACAACCCCGGTGAAACAGGGTTGCATTAGACGGAATGAAAGACCCGGGGGCGGGCTTCAACCCCGCCCCTATTTTCACTTCTTTGTCCACCCTGTCCACCGCATTCACAATGTCCGGTTCCTCGATCCCCAATCCTGCAAAGAAACTGAAACGCAACCGGATCGGCAACAAACAGGCCGGCCACATCCGCCTGCGCAAACCTTCCGGGGATCGCCCCGCCCTGCGCGAGTATATCCCGGCACATTCCACCGTGCCCCGCAAATTGCTCGAGACACTTCCCATCGTCGTTCCTGATGCGGATACACATTCCGGCACGGCAAATCTCACAGGCCGAATTTTGTGCATGGATGCGCTCGATGGTCTTTCCCGGCTGGATGACCGGTCGATCCATCTGATCATCACCAGCCCCCCGTATTGGAACGTCGTGGATTACGGAGTCCCTGGCCAGATGGGGCAATGCGAGTATGAGAAATACCTGGCCCAGCTGCTCCAGGTCTGGACGCAGTGCGAACGGGTCCTCGTTCCGAATGGAAAACTCTGTGTCAATACGCCCATCATGCCGATCTCCAAGTCCGTCCTTGGCGACCGGCACACCCGTCAGATCAAGAATCTGAGTGCGGATATTGAGGCAACCATCCTCTCAAATCTGACCCTGGAGCGATTCAGCCTCTATGTCTGGCAGAAACAGACGACCGAGAAGATGTTCGGTTCGTATCCCTATCCGCCGAACGTTTATGAACAGAACACCGTTGAGTTCATCAATGTTTTTGTGAAAGATGGTGCGCCGCGCCGGATTCCCGCTGCCGTAAAAGAGGCAAGCCGCCTTACCGAAACCGAGTGGATGGATCTGACACGGCAGGTCTGGTATCTCTATCCGGAGGATGTGCAACGGGCGAGTCATCCCGCGCCGTTCCCGCAGTCTCTGCCCAACCGCCTCATTGCGCTGTATACTTTCAAGGCATTTCGGGACGAGAACACTCACTTCGCGGGAGATATCGTCCTGGACCCGTTTTGTGGGACCGGGGCAACCTGTGTCGCCGCCAAGAAACTGGGCCGCCGATGGATCGGGATCGACAACAACCCGGATTTTTGCATCGAGGCCGCCCGACGGGTTACCGATGCCGAATATGATGGAAGGATTTTCCTCGACAAATGGAAGCAACGTCGCTGAATCCGGGAAGGCGAGATTCCTGCCGAGGCGCATATAATCCGCAACCTTCTCCCCCAAAGATTGGGGGAGATACAGAGGGGGTTGAACCTGCCTGCCCCCTGTAAGCCATGACCACTGTCCCCCTCTCCAACATCCAATCTCCACACCTCGAAACCAACATGGCTCTATGGAGAGGACTTTATCCCCAAATCGCCGAATGCCTCTCCACGCATGTCCGCCCCGAAGAGATTGAGATCACCCTCCTGGAGTCCGGTGGAACCATCGTATCCTGTCCCGACCCGAACCGGCGCGGGGCAAAACTCCGTGTCCGTGTCACACCGGATACCTTCAAGGAGTTCGTGCGCCAGGTTGATGAATCCGCTCAGGGCCAATCGAAATTCATTATCCTCGTGGGAACGCTCGCCGGATGGGCGGTTGCCTCGCTGGCAAAGAAGATCGAACAGGATCAGCAGAAAGGCTGGCTGATCGTCGAACCGGTTCCGGCGCTTCTGTATGCGGCCTCCTTTTTCTACGATCTCTCTTCCTTGATTTTATCCGGCAATGTGTTTTGGGCCGTCGGACCCGATACGCACAGCGAAATCGACCGCCTGCTGATGGAGAAGAAACTGTTCGGAGTCGGGGATTGTACGCTCCTGGTTCCTCATGGTGAGGATGCCGGCGTGGTTCCCGGCTATCATGAATTGGCTCGATGGATCGAACAGGAACAGAAGGATCTCCTCGTCCGGTGGATTCGCGAATGCCTGGTCGGGATCGCCCGCCGCGTGCCGTCCGAGAATCCGTTTCAAAAGATGGCGTCCTATGTGCCCCGCAACGAAGCCTCCTGGCTGCTGAGAGTCTCCGTGGAGTCCGTAATCCGGGGCATGACACAGTGCGGCGTGAAAACTCTGTCCATTCCGGCGGACATCCAGGGCTACCAGCCTCCCATCCGGCCCTTTGTGGACCTGATGACCGCAGAGCCGGATTTCCTGTTGAATGTCAATCTCCCCATGGACTTCCACATGCGGACCCCTCTCTGGGAGAAAATGCGCATCCCGAAAATCCTGTGGTATGTCGATATTCCCGATTACTGGCGGCAGATCGGCGATTGGACCCTTCGCGACCCGACCTCCTGGGATATCCTGATCTGTTACGATCGCGAGCATATCGACACCGTAAAATCCTGGGGAGCGCAACATGCCCTGTACGTTCCCTGGGCCGCCGATTTCCTCGAACCGGCTCCCCCGCGCGAGGACCTGATGTGTGAGGTTTCATTTGTCGGCAGCGTGTTCGACCAGCGACGGCAGTATGATTCGTTCTCACCCCAACTGAGGGAATTTGTCGATCGAACCATCGAGGAAGTGTACTCTACCTATTCGGAAAAACATCTGCGACCGCCGTATTTCGACGGACTGGTCTCTGCGGAGACCCTGCCGAAAGGAACGCCGTGTTCTCTCCTGGATGTGTCCCGGTATATCTACCTGGAGGTCAATAATCGACTGCGCGTGGATGCCATTCGACAACTACTGCATTTTAATCTGCATCTGTACGGTCAACCGTTCTGGAAAGAACTACTGGGAGAAAAGGATTCCGAAAAATGCTACCGCGGGAAAATCGACTATGATGCGAGTGTCCGGGTGATGAGTTCCTCGCAAGTAAATCTGAGTGTAACGAGTATTCAGACACGAAGCTCGCTGGGCGCGCGGTGTTTCAATATCGTCGCTCAGCGCGGCTGCCTGGTAACCGAATGGGCCGATGGATTGGACCACCTGCTTGAGCCGGGCGAGGGTGTTCTGTATTATCATGGTGTAAAGGAGCTCCCCGATATAGTCGAACGCTGCCTGGCCGATTCACAAATGCGCGCTGAGGTAGTCGAGCGGGGCCGCGACCGCGTCCTGCGCGAACACACCTTCCGTCATCGCGCCGAAACCATCCTCGGCTACCTGCACTGCCACCGTGACATCTTCCTTTCGGAGTGTGCCGAGAATCCGTCCGTATCCCCAGCCTCCAGTCTGGCAAGAGATTGAGCAATAATTCCCCTTCGTTCTTGTCGACCCAACCCGTCAACAATCGGCAAATGAACGCCCGAATACCGTTAATGCAAACGTCCCAGCACCCGTTCGTCGCGCGCCTCTACCGGATTCCGCACCAGGTCCGCCGCTCGGCTGAATGCCGTCTCCCGAGCGGATTGTGAAGTACTCGTCGCCGGATAGGCTGCGGCTCCAACGACAAATCGCCCATAAATATGGAACAATACCCACCAGGGCCGGATAGCAGGACAGTCCTCCGGGGCTGTTGCCGATCGACAGGCAGGAACGCCTGGCCTACCCAACTGGGGAAAAAGGGAGGATAGTCCTTCGTGCCTGCCGTCCATATCTTCCCCCTCTCCGTTCTGAAGAAGGTCGGGATGAGGGATTCTGGGGTTACTTGCCGCCATCTTGCAGGACCGCAAAGCACCATGCATCGAACATGGAACGATCTCATCCTAGCGTTTTGCCGCCCCGTCACCGGTGGGCGGCGTGCGCTTCTGGTGTCTCTCGGCTTTGTTCTTTTGTTCGCCTGCTATGTGACAGAATGGAATGCGCAATGGGATTTTGAGGTCTACCAAAGGGCGTCTCTGGCTTTGCTGCACGGCGAAAATCCTTACCCTGTGGAGAGTCCGGATTCTCCCTCGCCGCCGGCAAAGTTGCCTTACCTGTATTCCCCGCTGTTTGCACGTCTCGTTACTCCCATTGTTTTGTTGGGTGTTGTCCGGTCGAAACTGGTCTGGGTGATACTCAAATGCCTGGCTTTGATCGCCTGTGCGGTCCTGACTATCTGCCTGGTCGAGATACCTTTTTCCGTCGGATCGTTTGGAATACTGGTTTTGTTCATGACTGTCTATCAGCCGATTGGATTCGATATCAGCGCGGGCAATGTCGCCCTATTCGAGAGCGGCGCGATTCTGGCGGGGTTGTACGCCTGGAAAAGGAAGCGCCCGGTCTTGGCCGGATTTCTGTTGACGTTGCCTGCCATGGTGAAAGCGACCTGCCTGCTGGTTTTGCTGTATCCGTTCCACCGGCGGGATTGGCGGGTCTTGCGCGGGGTGGCGTCGGCAATAGTAATGTTGGCAGTTCTTTCTCTTCCTGACCGGCGGCATCTGATGGAAATGTTGCAATTCCTGCGGGGGCCGATTTGGGTGAATTATTGGGATGACCTGGTCCAGGGGTATTACAACCTGTCCGCTGTGACTGTGATCCAGCACATTTTCGGACAGACATACATTTTGGAGCCGATTTTGCCGATCCCGTGGGTCCCGCCGTTTTTCGCGCCGCTGTTTCCGATTGTAGTAATCGTTCTGACCGCGTGGGCCATTGCACAAGCCGAGAAGCGCCGTGACCTTTCGCCGTATGACCATTCGATCCTTTCTCTGGTTTTGCTCACTGCTTTGCTGCTTCCCCCGCGCCTGGCCGGATACAGCCTGGCCTGGACACTCTTCCCTATTGTCTCGCTTGCCTGCCGGTTTATGGCGTGCAGGGACAAGATCATCGGCCTGTTGCTGGTCATCGGATTTGCGTTGATTCAATTGCATGTCCGCCCAAGCCATGTCCCGCCGGGCATTGCACAACTGGTGATCGACCACTGTTTTTTCGGACTGTTATTCCTCTATGCGGCAACCGTTCGCGCGGTTAGCCGTCTCCGAAACGAGATGCGGATGTCCGGCGATTGACTTGACAGCCTGTGGCATCGGACCGCATCACCACAGGTCGGAAGGCTGTGCCTCCCGTTCACCATGGAGGGTGACACCGGCATCTTGCCGGTGGTTCCGGCAACAGGTAAAGGCAATTCTTCACGCTCTGCGCCCGACTTCCTGATTTTCCATCGCACGCCGGATGGCACGAGCCAATGCCAGTTCATCAAAGGGCTTCTTGAGAATCTCGCAGATGCCGGACATCTGGATATTCTGTCCGATGAGACTTTCCCCATATCCTGTGCAAAGCAGAATAGGAATCCCCGGTCGTATTTTGGAGATTTCCCTGGCTAACTCGATCCCTGTCAGGTGCGGCATGGTTTGATCGGTTACAACCACATCGAACGCCGAGGGATTGGCCCGGAACGTATCCAGAGCATCCATACTGCTCCGGTAGCCGTTTACTCGGTAGCCCATCTCCTCCAGTGAATGCTCGGCCAGGTTTACAATCAATTGCTCATCATCTACGACCAGAATCCGTTCCGTGCCCAGTGGAGCCTCGATCTCGGTGTTTTCGACAACCGGGGGCGAGGACTCGGCTATATGCACCGGAAGAAGTACCTCGAAGGTGGAGCCGCGACCGACCGTGCTGTCTACAAGAACCGCTCCCCCATGAATCTTGACAATTCCATGGACCATTGCCAGTCCCAATCCCGTTCCCTCTCCCGCGCTCTTGGTTGTGAAATAGGGTTCGAAAATTCTTTGCATAGTGGCCTGATCCATGCCGCATCCGGTATCGCGGATGCGCAGAACCACATGCGGACCGGGGTGCAAATCCGGGTGATCTTCGGCCATCTCCGGTTTCACTTCGACCTCAACCAGGCTGATCTCCAGTTTTCCCCCGTGGTCGCGCATCGCATGGTAGGCATTGACGCACAGATTCATAAGTACCTGATGAATCTGTGTGGGATTTGCCATAACGGCAGGACAAGACGGATCGATGTGAGTTTCAATCTCGATGGTGGAGGGCAAGGAACCATGCAGGAGTTTCATTACCTCCTTCACCACCGGCTGTAAATGAATCGGTCGCATATCTTTCTGTGAGTGCCGGCTGAACGTGAGCATCTCCTGAACCACTTCTGCGGCCCGCTGTCCGGCCTGATCCACTTTTTCCAGGTGCTTATAGGCGACGGTATCCGTCGGAAGTCTCCTCATGGCCAGATGCGTGTATCCGAGTATCGCCTGGAGAATGTTGTTGAAATCGTGCGCAATGCCTCCCGTGAGACACCCGATGGCCTCCATTTTTTGCGCCTGGCGCAGCAAATCTGCCAACTCCGCTTTTTCTTCCTCCGCCCGCTTCCGCTCCGTAATATCCCGCGCAATGCTCAATACCGCGTATTCTCCCTGGTATTCAAACAGGCGGCTGTTGATTTCGACCGGAATGGTCTTGCCGTCCTTCGTAATATGGACTGTTTCGTAAAACGTATTCTGCGACTTTTTCAGATTCGCCAGAGAGTTCGAAATGGTTTCCGCATATTCTCCCGGGCTGAGATTCAGGAAACTCCTTTCCAGGAGGTCATCCCGACTATACCCCAGATATTCCTGGGCACGCTGGTTGCACTCAATCAATTTTCCATCGGGGTAATGGATAAAAATTGCGTCGCCCGCAAAATTGAAAAGGATGCGGAATTTCTCTTCTGAGCGGCGCAGCTCTTCGGTCAATTCCCGTTCCGACATCTCCAATTCCATCAGGAGCTGCGCCCGCAGCAATTCCGCCGCTTTCTCCGTTTCAATCTGATCTATTTTGAATCGAAGGCGGTTCATCTCAAGACTTTGATTTTCGATCCGCTTCCGAAGCCGTTTATTCTCCGATTTCAGAATCCGCACGAAATGACAGGCGACCAGGATCAATACCACACAAGCCGGCACGGCGCCCCAAAACAGATACATACAAAGACCGGATGGTTCCGCGACGGACAGATTTCTGCTCAACACCGTGTTCGCGGGAATCTCCGCTGTTTCGTGCACGGCCGCTATAGTCCATTCGGAAAAGAACAGGGCGACGCTTTCCATGGCACAGGCCGGACCGGCCATCGACGCTCCAACAAGAAATGCCACAAACATCCTGAGTATTTTCATCATTATCTGTGTATGGCGTTATGCTTTCTTCTCAAGATCCTCTGCTATGACCATCCGACTTCCGTTTTGGTTCGATTGGTTACTATCGGGGTGGTTTCTGAATGCTCCTTGTTTGGAAGCTCCGGACGAATCGTTTCGTTTACTCATTTGCTTGAGCGCGCTGACCGTGTTTCGGATTTCCTCTCGATGGGTATCTAATCGACGGATGCTCTCGTAGGATCGCTCCAGACTCGCGATGCCTTTCAGCAGAATCTCCCGCAGGTCTTCCATGGGAAGATTCAGGTCAGGCAGATCGTCATGGGTCGGTATCGTTATATGCAATTTTTTGAGGAGGGTGCGAACCCTTCTGATCGCTTCATCGTCCTTGATTTGAATGGCAATTTGTGTGAGTTGATCCGCCATCTTCATGGCGCATTTCACAAGAAAAATGCGGCGGACTTCCAGGATATCGTCCCAATTCCAGGCCATTTCAATCCGACAACGGAGAGATTGGGACACATCTTTCTGAACGAGTGGGAGCGATTTGTACCTACGCGATGCGTCCGGTTCGCTCTTGAGTCGCACCAGAAACTCGATCAAGGCGTCCAGCGTATGAACACAGCGCCGGGCTTCCAATTCCCCGGAGTATTCCTTCAGAAGTGGATCGCGTTGTCTTCCCACGTGGATTTTGTGATCGATGGATTGAAGGCGATTGCGGAGAACCGTAGCGCGGTCCGCTTGTCCTCTGACCCGTTCCAGATAATCTCGGATTGTGGTTGCGTCGGCCAGATTCTGCGTCTCCGGGCTGTGCAGCATTTGCGAAGCGATATCCGTCTCGTCGGCAATAGCCTGGTGGATCACCTGGGCGGTACCGGTCAAGAGAATCTCAGCGATATTGTCGGGAACGCCAGACGTCGATATCATCTCTGTGCTCCTTTCGGGGAGATCACAAACGTCCAGGCTTCGGGAATGACTCGGATTCCCGGTCCCTCACCGCTCAACACATTCGGTCGGGAACGCAGCGGATGACACGAATCGTCAGGCTGTCGCACACCGATGCACCGCCGCGAAACGATTCCCGGCTCTCAATCAGTCCGTTACCAGTCTCCTATTATGCAGAATGATTTCGATTCTCAGCCCTCAACCGCTCAACATAGTCAATCGGGAACGTAACGAATGACAAGGATCGTCAAGTCGTCCCGGACGGGCGCATCACCGCGAAACACCTCCCATGTCCGGATTATCTCATCGACTGTTTCTTGTGCGGACCGATCTCCGGTTCGCAGCAACACTTCAGCGAGACGCTCTTCGCCGAAGACCTGACGGTCCCGGTTTAAAGTTTCTACGATTCCATCTGTGAATAACACAATTTTATCGCCCATTTCAAGGGAAATCTGTTCTTCGTCATAATCGTCGCTTAAGCGGGAACGAAGGGGAAATCCCATCTTCGTCGACAGGGGGGCAACGCTCTTTTCTGTTGCCCGGTAGTGGAACATCGGTATGTGACCTGCCGAACTGAATGTGTATTGCATGGACCGCGTATCCAGGATTCCATAGAACATGGTCACATAGTGTTCCGATGATAAGTGGGCGTTGAGTTTCTCATTGACCACCTTCAGGGCCGTACTGGGGAATTTAAAGGTGTTGACAAACGATCGCATCAGCAAATGCGTGATCGCCATGACAACTGCCGCCGACGCGCCATGACCGCTTACATCCGCCATGACCGTTCCCAAGTGGTTCTCGCCCACCTCGATGATGTCGTAGTAGTCTCCGCCCGCCTGGTCGGATGGCCGGTACGAGGCCGAGATATCCATCCGGGGGCGCTTTGGGAATGCGGAGGGCAGGAAAGAACGCTGGATCTCCCCGACAATATGCAGCTCACTCTCGATAATCTTCTGCACGCTCTGCAACTTCTGATTGGCCTGCAAGAGTTTCTCCTGCAAGTCCTTGATCCGCAGGATAGATCGCACCCGTGCCAGCAATTCTTCGGGATTCACCGGCTTGATCAGATAGTCATCCACTCCCGCTTTCAGTCCCGCGATCTTGTTTTCCATGCTGTCATTCGCCGTCAGCAGAACAACCGGAATGAACTTCTGCGTGGCCTCACAGTAGGCCCGGATTTCCCGACAGGGTTTGTATTCCTCCATACCGGATACGGCCTGATCCAGCAACACGAGATCGGGGTTCTTCCGGCGGATACGCTCAATTGCCTCCTCCCCGGTTTCTGCCGTGGAAATTTCATAATTCTCCTCTGCGAGGCTTCTCTCCAGGAGAAACACGCGCAACTTGGAATCGTCAACGATCAAGATTCGTTTTCTTGTGGCGGGATGGGAATCGAATGCGACCGATGAGATGCCGGAGACCATAGGCCCCTTTCCGCTCCTCCTGGCGATAATTCGTGCCCCCCTTGTATCGGTTCACAGCCGGGCAGCGGTGAACGGAACTTTCAGATTGAAGACTGACCCCCGACACCGGCGGTGAGCTGCGCCAGCGTACCGTCTTTCTTCATTTCCCCGATGACACCGCTGATTCGGTCAATCAGGACTTCATTTCCTTTTCGACCGGCTATTGTCACCGGAGTGACGGCGAGGGGAGTCTCAATTTCGAAGAGGGCGCTTTCCCACCCGATATGCTGCTTGAAAGCGGCTTTTGCGGCCTCTCGGTTGCAACCCGCGCCATCCACCGCGCCCGTGACCGTCATACGAAGCGCCTCCTCGACATTCTTTGTTCCGATCAGATGTTGGACTCCCTTCACCAGAAGTTGCTCGTATTCCATGGATCCTTTCGGACTGGCCACGACCTTCGGGACAACATCGCTGATCGTGCGGATTTTGCTTGTTCTGCGGACGTACACAACGGAGGTCATGGTTCCCCAGCCCAGCGATAACGCCCATTCGCGCCCGCGTTGCGGAGTGTACACCATGGTTGCCGCAAGGTCTGCGTTACCGGAGGACAGCTGCGCCAAAACGTCGGTCCAGGGGAGAGCGCGGAATGTGACAGGCCTGTTCAACCGACGCGCAATTTCCCGCATGACATCAATGGAAACTCCGACCGATTCACCGTTTGCATCAACGGATTCATACGGAGGAAAGTCCGGCATACATGCAACAACTAAAACATTCGGATCCCTTGCGGAGAGCAGAGACTGAATCGATGGGGATTCCTCTTGCGCCTTGCGCGGCGTATGGCCCTGACACCCCCCAAATATCCACACCCCCACAAGCGTCGCAATCCAAATCACCGTCATCCGTTTCATCTGGGAACCTCCTCGATAACCTGCTCTTGCAGTCGAACATTTGAAATCATTGTTTACCACAGCCTTTCGAGAGGCGGAAGTGCCCGTGACCCTTTCCTTCATACAACAAGGATAGCGTGAAATGCCTGCCGTTGTCCGGTCGGGTCGGTTCTTTTTTTTACTCTCCACCGAATGGATTCCCTCAGATCTGTTTCCCTGCCAGAATTGCTTTTAATGTTTTTCCCGTCTTAGTCGGGACATGGTTCTCGAAAATGGACGAATAGGCGAAAAAGGCCATGCCGGCGGTTCGTTGTTTTCGGATCGATGCAATTTCGCGGCGCAGTTCCTCGACAGATTGTTCCAGGCTGATCCCGATTACCACGCGCCCAATCTGTTGTTCCCCCACCGCATTGCAGTATTTCGTCAGATTCGAATCGAAACTCTTCCGGAAATAATTCATCGGGAATACGAGGTCCAACAGTCCCTCCCGGAGCCACAACGTCGAATCCTGGAAGTAAGTTTCTTTACCCTTTTCCGGGTCGGCGAGTACCGCGCAGGAAAGGACCAGGGAAGGATTCTTTTTCAGCGCAGCGGAGCGAATTTCCCGCAAAAGATCCGTCAGAGCATCGCGCCGAAACTGATTCCAGGCCTCGCTGTCCTGCGCGGGGGTTTTGCCGGTTTGAGCCTTGAACTGCTCCAGGGCGGTTTTGTCGTAGGAGAAATCCTTGTGTCCGGCAAGTTCGGCGGATTTCATCTTTCCGTAGACCTGTTCCGCCGGGTAATCCGACGGAAATCGGAAGTAATCGAGGTGAATTCCATCCACTTTGTATTGGGAGGCCAGTTCCGCAAAGAGCCGCCTGAGGTGCGCCCGTGCTTCGGGATGATGCGGAGAAAGGAACGTATACCAGCTTTTGCAGGGCCGCATCCTCTTTCGCGCTGCATCTACCATGAACCATTCCGGGTGTGTCGCCCATATCTGCCCGGATTCTTTGGGAGGCGGTTCTTCTCCACGCCATCCGGGAAGCACATTCACATAAGCATGGATTTGTAAGTTCCGGTTTTTGGCCTCACGAATTGCGACGGCCAGCGGGTCCCATCCCGGATTCTTTCCCGTACAGGCGGGCGAGTTCCCTGTCAATTGCCAGGCCCACGGCTCGATCTTCGATGGATAATAAACCGTCCCATCTCCACGGACCTGAAACAACACCGTGTTGAATCCATACCCGGCCGCATTGGCCATGATCGAAACCACGTCCTTGTCTGTCTTGTAGTCCCACCGGGTTACCCACAATGCCCGAACGTCTGCCCGGACACAGGGGACCGAGGCGAGAAAAAACATCACGAAGACGACGGGGAAAAATCTTCTCAACAATCCTGCCTCCGATCTGATTTTGGATCACATTCTACTGTCCCGAGACTGGGCTGTCTTTACCATGGGTTGCGAGCCTGTGCCACCCTTCTATCCCTTTCTCTCGAGAAATCTCGGTCACAACCGTCGATATCCGGTCACCTCCCACCTGAGCTGCCCCGATCTTCGGGGGAGGAACCTTGAATGTATGGCACGAATTATGCTTGAGTAAAATTGTCGATCCCATTCGGCTGCAACGCAACAGGTTTTCGTCATCCCGTGCTGCCAAGCCGAATCCCGGGCGCTCAAGATTTTACATTTTGGGGTCGATACCAATGATGAAAACCCGCATCCCCCGGAAAGGGGGTGGATAGAATGGTTGACACACGATATGACCCTCCAAAGATCCCTACTTTCACGACCGGCCTGCTGCGGATGAGCGAATCCGGCAAGTATGAGGGAAAGGAATATTTCGCTCTTCCCTATTACAAGCAGCCCAAAAAAAGGGAAGCGCCAAGAGACAAGAAGGAAAAACCTGCCAAAAAGGACCCCGATCACGAGATCGACTTTGTGGCATAAGAATTTGCCCTGAAGTGCAGTGGAGTTTCCTGTCATCCTTTGATGCATACCGGACTGCGAATCGGATTGTAAAAAGTGGCCTGGATTCCGGCTTTCGCCGGAATGACGGGTTGTGGGGGCCTTTCTGCGTAGTAGGATTTCATTCCCAGCTGGACAACGGGATTGACGTCTTATTGGTTGTGGGGGCCTTTCTGCGTAGTAGGATTTCATTTCCAGCTGGACAACGGGATTGACGTCTTATTGGTTGTGGGGGCCTTTCTGCGTAGTAGGATTTCATTTCCAGCTTGACAACGGGATTGGTGCCTTATTGGTTGTGGGGGCCTTTCTGCGTAGTAGGATTTCATTTCCAGCTTGACAACGGGATTGGTGCCTTATTGGTTGTGGGGGCCTTTCTGCGTAGTAGGATTCATTTCTTCACCGGAAAGACAAGGCCCATTCGTTCGCCGATCATCAATGTTCTTCTTTTTCTTTTATTCATCATTGGCCATTCATCCTTCATTCCCCATCCCTCCTCGTTTACACTACGGCCCGGCGTTTAACCCTCCCATGAAACGAGGATGTTTATGGAGATTCAATCGATCGCCCAATCCACCTCACGGATGGCTCGGCCGGAGCGCTGGGCGACAAGAATCGGTGTGATTCTTGCGGTGGCGGGCAGTGCGGTGGGACTGGGCAATTTTCTTCGGTTTCCCGGTGTGGTGGTTCGGAATGGGGGCGGGGCATTTATGATCCCGTATTTCCTGGCTTTTCTTTTTCTGGGGATTCCCGTGTGTTGGGCGGAGTGGATCATGGGCCGACGAGCGGGGCGGCTTTCGGGTCTTTCATCGTGTCCCGGTCTTCTGGGTACGCTGACCCGTGGCGGCAAGTTCCGTTATTTTGGTGTGCTTGGTCTGTTTATTCCTCTTGTAATCTATATGTGGTATGTCTACGTCGAATCCTGGTGCCTCGCCTATACCTGGTTCACCATTACCGGCCAGATTTGCCTGGGACCCGGCGGGGACTACACGGCTTTTTTCAATCAATTCAACGGGGAAAGCACGGGGCCATTCTTCAGCGGTGTTACGGTCAATTATATTTTCTTTCTCATCACGTTTTTCATAAATTTCTTTTTGATTTATCGCGGTCTGTCGCGGGGAATCGAGAAGTTTTGCCTGGTAGCGATGCCCCTGCTGGTTATCGCGGCCATTCTCGTGGCGTTGCGTGTATTGACGCTCGGCACACCGGACCCCACCAAACCGCTTCAAAACGTGAGCGAAGCGCTCGGTTACATGTGGAATCCGGACTGGGTGAAGTTGAAAGACCCGGAGGTTTGGCTTGCCGCGTGCGGACAGATTTTCTTTTCGCTTTCAGTCGGTTTCGGGGTCGTCCTGACTTATGCCAGTTACCTAACTAAACAAGATGATGTTGTCCTTTCCGGTCTGACAGCGAGCGCGACGAATGAGTTCTGTGAGGTTTGCCTGGGAGGGCTGATTGTTGTTCCTGCTGCTTTTGTGTTCCTGGGCATCGGTCAGATGCAGGATGTGGTCGGCGCGAGTTCTTTCACGCTCGGATTTGTAACCATGCCGCATGTTTTCGCCCAAATGCCCGCCGGAAGGTTGTTTCAGGCATTGTTCTACTTTCTTCTGTTCCTGGCGGGAATTACTTCTTCTCTTTCCATGCTTCAGCCCGCGATAGCATTTTTCGAGGAAGGATTCAATATGAACCGGCCAATCTCGGTCGCGCTTTTGGGGATGCTGACTTTTCTGGGCGCCAATGCCGTTGTGCTGACTCCCGGGCTTACTGTCCTTGCCACCATGGATACTTGCGCTTCCGACTTGGGGATTCCTTTATTGGCATTGGCGGAGCTGTTTCTTTTCATTTTCGTGCTGAAAGTACCCACCGGCATTCAGGAGGGGGGGTATGGCGCGAATATGAAATTGCCGTTCTGGTTCGGATTTGTTATTACTTATCTCAGTCCGGTTTTCCTGTTGGCCATTCTCGCAGGGTGGTTTGTTAACAAGCTTCGTCCGCTGTTCGATGCCTCTGTGGAGTGGACACCCATGGAGCCGCTTGAAAAATACACCATACTTGTGATGATCGCATTTTTGTTCTTTCTCCGGCTGCTGGTCGGCCTGGCGTGGCCGAATATGAAACGGCGGTATCTTGGCTATGCCCAATCGAGCGAGGGGTAGGAGGCAGGAATTATGAATGCGTTCGGATGGTTGATCTTTCTCGGTTCGAATGCCTTTGTGATCGGTCTGACGGCCGTCTGTTTCATCCGGGTCTTTTCATCCGGTGAGCACATGCACGCTCCGCTGGACATCGATACGCGGGATATGGATGAACCTTCGCCCGATCGCCCGGATGAATGGTAATTCGAGGTGGCACAGGCATTTTGCCGGAGAATGTCTGCGCTCTCCGGTCGCCCTGTGACCGAACTATCCCGATTGTTACCATGTGGGTATCCATCAAACCAAATCGGAATAACAGGAACTTGTGAACTGCTATGTTTTGGAAGAGAAACAAACAGGAATCGGAACTACCTATAGATACTCCCCGGAACAACGAAGAACGGCAAGCCGTGTTGTCGAATGCGGATCAGGCATCTCCACCGGCTGAATCCCCATCCGAATCGGAGGCTGCGAAGAAACGCGGCCTTTTCGGAAAACTGTTCGACCGTCTCCGTGCATCCCGCGATGCCATTCTTAAAAAGACCATCTCGATTTTCCAGCGACGGGGAAAGATTGATGACGATCTCTTGGATGAACTGGAGGAAACCCTGATTACAGCGGATATCGGCGTGGAAACCACCACGCGGCTGATCGACCATTTGCGCGACCAGGTCAAGTTCCAGAAGAAAAAAGGCAGCACGGATATTAACTGGCTGACCGATACTCTCCAATCCGCCATCGGCGAGATGATTGCCTCGGAAAACAGATCGCTGAAAACCGGCACGGAGAAACCGTCGGTGTATCTGGTTGTGGGGGTCAATGGAGTCGGCAAGACCACGGCGATCGGCAAGCTGGCCTGGCGGTTTCGTTCCGAGGGCCAGAAGGCGCTGATTGTTGCGGCGGACACGTTCCGCGCGGCGGCCATCGACCAGTTGGCCATCTGGGCGGATCGGGCCGGATGCGACATTGTGAAAGGCGAGGAAGGTGTGGACCCGTCATCCGTTGTGTACAACGCGGTCCATGCCGCGCGGGCGGGGCAGCATGACTTCGTAATTATCGACACGGCGGGGCGGCTGCATAATCGGGCAAACCTGATGCAGGAGCTCGGTAAGATGGCTCGTGTGATCGGGCGGGAATTTCCCGGCGCTCCGCATGAAACCCTGCTGGTGTTGGACGCCTCTACCGGCCAGAATGCTCTCCAGCAGGCTCGGCAGTTCACCGATACTTGCGGCGTGACCGGCATTATTCTGACGAAAATGGATGGAACGGCAAAAGGCGGCGTAATTATCGGGATTCACGATCAGCTGAAAATCCCCGTCAAGTTTATCGGCCTCGGCGAGAAAATCGACGATTTGGAACCATTTGAACCGGAGGCGTTTCTGAAAGCCTTGTTCGAAAGGGAAGAAGCATAGCCCGATTTTTCCCCCGAAGTTCGGGGGGAATACAAGGGGGGGTGAATCCCTAATTGCATATTCGCGTTCAGGCCCCGTTTCCCCGGTGTGAAGCGAAACAGTTTGTCAGCCCCACGGGCAGATAGCGCGTGGTGTAGCGCAACAGGCCGATCAGTACCGGGGAAAAAATAATGGATAGGAGTATCGTTATTCCCATGATCTGCTCCGACGATGCAGTCCTCCATCCGCTGCCAGGCCATGTCGGCGCGGATGTCGTGATGCCGAATATCACAATGACTCCCGTCGACAAAGATAATATCTGCTGCCAACGCGCCTGACTGCGGAGGTAAGCCAGCGCGGTCCCGCACATCAGGATCGTCAGAACGATAATGACAGTCGCCACAAAGTACGGATGCGTCGATGTGAACCGAAATTCGCCGGCATTTTCGAGGTAACCCACTGTGACCGCCAATGGCACACATCCCATCATCCCAAATGTCAGCAATGTCCAATCCTTCCAGATATTCGTGAAGAACTTTGACAACGGACGGAACGAGCGCGCGACCGCCAGGCCGACCAATGTCGCCGCCAGCAATGGCGTCCAGGACCACCAGCCCCAATGCTCGTGCCCGAGGTTGTGGCCGAATATCCATAGCCCGGGAGTGGACACATTCATCATGTATAGACCCATCAGCAAGGCTTGAAACACGTAAGGGTAAGACCATCCCGGAAATCCCTTGACCAATCCCACTCCGGCGCCGAACGGCGAAAAGCAGATCATGATCAAGAACATGCCGTTCTCAACATGGTATAGCCATACAGGCCATCCGGAAACCGGAAGGGTCTCCGTTGCGAGAAACTGCATGCCGTTGATGAGAAAAAGGAGCATTCCTGCCAAGGCGGCGTTCCACGAAGCGCGGTTTTCGAGCTGTTGTGTCGTATCAGGCATGATTGTCCCTCCAGGGCGGTCTGAAGTCTCAACATGAGTGCGATATTCCTCTTGTTGCAGGTTGTCAATCACCTGTGAAGGCAAATTTTCGGGCCTGGCAAACGGCAAGATTCTCCTCATCCCGGCAGGGGTCGAAGCGTGACGATCTCGCCGTTCGAACGCGCAAGCCTGAGATCGCCACGTTTCGGCTCCTTCGCAGACTCAGGAGCCGAAACTCCTAAGAAAGCTCACCCTTCGACAGGCAGAGACGCCTGTCCCACCAGTAGGTCAGGCGTCTCTGCCTGACAAAGAAGGGCGGAAAGCCGCGCTTTCTTTGCCCAATCACCGGCCCCGCCGGAGGGAAGCTCGCGATGACGGGTCGGGGACAGTTCTTTCTTCACCCAATCACCGGCTCCGCCGGAGGGAGGCTCGCAATGACGCATCGTCGCTCGCAATGACTGGTAAGCCGTCATCGCGAGGAGCGGCCCGGAGTCCGCGAAGGGCGGCGACGTGGCGATCTCAGGTTCTCTACTCAAAGAAGATCATCATACAGATCGCTCCAGCTTGGGTTCATAGCCTCGATCAGGTCAACTTTCTTTCGACGTGAGCCTTTCTTGATCTGTTTCTCTCTGGCGATGGCTTCCCGTACATCTTCGAATATCTCGAAATACACCAATTTCTTGATATTGTATTTTTTTGTGAACTCTCCGCCGATTCCTTCCTTGTGTTGCGAAATGCGTTTGAGAAGATCCGTTGTGACACCGGTGTAGAGGACTCGGTTGGTCTGATTTGTCATTATGTAGACATACGATTGTCTGGACATCGTTCCTACCAGATCGCCACGTCGCCGCCCTTCGCGGACTCCGGGCCGCTCCTCGCGATGACGGCTCGGGCTGACGACTGAGATCGCCACGTCGCCGCCCTTCGCGGACTCCGGGCCGCTCCTCGCGATGACGGCTCGGGCTGACGACTGAGATCGCCACGTCGCCGCCCTTCGCGGACTCCGGGCCGCTCCTCGCGATGACGGGTCAGGCTGACTGAGATCGCCACGTCGCAGCCCTTCGCGGACTCCGGGCCGCTCCTCGCGATGACGGCTCGGGCTGACGACTGAGATCGCCACGTCGCAGCCCTTCGCGGACTCCGGGCCGCTCCTCGCGATGACGGGTCAGGCTGACGACTGAGATCGCCACGTCGCCGCCCTTCGCGGACTCCGGGCCGCTCCTCGCGATGACGGCTCGGGCTGACGACTGAGATCGCCACGTCGCCGCCCTTCGCGGACTCCGGGCCGCTCCTCG
>Ga0209201_1002394_pt1 | contig 18530 bp, 23 predicted proteins | sample AD_UKC055_MetaG_FD_184411 | JGI IMG/M metagenome (GOLD analysis project Ga0209201, IMG submission 184411) | Active sludge microbial communities of municipal wastewater-treating anaerobic digesters from USA - AD_UKC055_MetaG (SPAdes) (version 2) | ecosystem: Engineered > Bioreactor > Anaerobic >...
GGTGTTCTTACAGTGCATCGAATCGGAAATATTTATTGATCGCATCTTAATACCTCTACGTGAAAAAGGCGTTCCATGCTTTTCCCGGCATGATTCGATTGTTGTTGCAGATACCTTTGCCGGAGAAGTTGAAGCGTTTATTAATAATGTATTCAAGGATATCGGCTTTATGTGCAACTATAAGGTGGAAGATAAATTTTGGGATGTCGTTGACATGAGAGAACTTGAACACAGTCCCGTTATGGACTGGCTTGCTGATCAGGACTTGTTGGAAACTGATTTTTCAATAGCAGATAGTTTTGAGGATATAGATGACGATGACATGGAATCAGATGAACTTAACTATTACATAGATGACGAAAAACTGGAGACCTGCAGGAAGTTGTTGGAAATAGGACTACAGGATGATTACTTTGAGTATGTTGATGTTGACACGCTGGAAGAGATTACTCTTCTACCGCTGACGATGGCAGATAAAAACATTATTTATGATGAGATTGTCAATCAACGGGACGGGTTATCTTTCTTTCAGGATAAAACAAATACCTTGCTAAGTGATCTGATTGAGAGGATTGAAAGATTTGACTGTCCGGAGTTATGACAGGGTTAATAATAATCAGCGATCCCGAATCTATCCAACCATTTCGAATAGTTCCTTTATTTCGACATCCAAAGCATCGGCTAACTCAAATACCGTAAGGATTGAGATATTTTTCCCGGCTTCGGCACGGATTATCGTGTTTCGATGAGGGGGTGAATTGAGGTTTTTTCGAAGTCCGATCTGCGTCAGACCTTGGTTTCTCCTGAGTTCACGGATATACATTCCAAATATCTCCAGCCTTTTTTGATTCTCTGAGGTTATCGTTTTTGCTTTCATCATTGGGGTTTTCCATAAATACTCCCCATGAAAAGAACAACATATTAAACAATGACTTGCACTTTAATTGATTTTAATGCGCTAATTATACGTCAATAACAGTGATAATATGTACCCGGATTGAAATAAAAACACCCGGAAACAGCAGAAAAAACGCTGATTACGTCATTATTTTAGCAAAAACGGATCAAAACCCTCCTACACGGATCGGTGATCCATCAATTTTTAATTCTGCAGAACTAATTTCAATACCGGGAAACCGGAAGCCGTTCAAATATCTTTAAAAAAATCGGCAAGGGATTTTACATCAGGATGTGCTTCAATGATTGCCAGTAATGTTGTCATCTGAAAATTCTTCCCGGCTTCAAGGTTTGAATAACTTATTCGGGGAAGTTTATTTTCCATGCAAAATTTTTCAATCGGCATCTTTTTTCCCTTACGGAGTTCACGGATTCTATTGCCTATGGCTAAAAGTATTTCCTGCTGGTTTTCTGGGATGTGCTTTTTCCTCACGTGTACCATGACTAAATGTAGTATTAACAAAGATATGTAACCATATGTCTACAAAATTACATGTTCTGTCCAAATTATTACCACATTTATAAAACCATATAATAACCACCACATAATAATGACATTATTTTATATCTTTACCGCATGGGAAAACAAAGAAGATACCGTCACGAAGTGTATATTACAGATACAGAGTCTTTTGAATGGTATTTCATTATAATCGAAGTGGATAATAAGAATGCTCCATTGAATGCATTCTTCGTGAAAGTGCCCCCTACAAACCCAAACTTTAAGATTTACCCGTACCTGTTCAACTAATTTATGTTTTATGAATAATAACATCCAAAAAAATAGTAACCAGTCTTCAGCATGTATCACTTTTGTACAAAGTGATACAAATAATGGGTTTGTAAGATGCAGATATATAATGATATATGAAAGTTATGGAAACCTGAGAAGAAAAAGCGGTATCACTCTTCAGCCATACAAAGCATAAGTGACACCAAAAATCAACAAACAAATAAATCTTACAGCATATGAAAAAGACAGATGAAAGCAGCAATCAGGAAAAAACTGATCCACGCAACGAGAACATAAAGAAATGGGAAGAAAAATGTAATGCTGCCCTTGTTGGAAAATCCATTAGGTATGTTGGATATTTAAACGAGGACGAACAGAGGGAGCTTGGCTGGTACAAGCGATCATTAATAATCTTCTTCACTGACGGCACAGCAATTTATCCTTCGGTAGATGAGGAAGGAAATGATGGTGGGGTCTACTTCACTACAATTAATGGTCTGGAAGTAATTCCACGGTTATAATCATCAATTATTGGTATAACATTAATTTATTCAATATGGCGTTAAAGGGTCAATTAACAACCACCGGGTATATACCTTGGGATACGTTCCAACTTTTATTGCAGAAATTAGAGCGTGATGGAAATTATAAATTCCAATTGCTGTTTGCAGTTGGTACTTATGTGGGTCTCCGGATCAGTGATCTGTTAAGATTGAGATGGAAGGATGTCCTTGATAAGGATGTGCTGGAAATAATCGAAGGCAAAACAAAAAAGGTAAGACGGATACATCTTAACCCAGAACTAATCGCTATCATGAACAGATTATACAAAAAGATCGGTATCAGCGATGAAAATGAACTGCTGTATGCAAATAAGACCAAGCAAAAGGCAATGAATATCCAGTATGTCAATCGTCAATTGAAAGAAATTTCAAAAAGATACAACCTCCCAACAACCAGAAATTCAATATCATCTCACACATTCCGCAAAACAATGGGACGACATATTTGGGAGATGAATGGATATTCAGAGAAGTCCCTGTTGTTGCTAAGTGAGATATTTAATCATAGCAGTATTAAGATTACCAAATTGTACTTGGGTATCCGGGAACAGGAACTCGGAGACATTTATCTTAATTTGTAATGCTCGATGAACATGGATGGTTATCTTTGTTATCATCATAATCCTATCATTATGGTAACATTCAAAAAAGGAGATATAGTCAGATTTATTCCTGAATATCAGGATGGCGAAGAAGAATTTGATTATATATTAATTGAAGACCCGGATGGTGGGCGGGTAAAGGTTGCGCCAGTTAATTCAGGAATGTCTTTGCCACCCATTCAAGTTGTTAAGACTGAGTGGCTACAGAAATAAAAGTCTGTTCATAAATCAGAAAGTAACAACGTCTTGGAATCGTAAGATTATTTATCAACAATTATTGCCATAATCGATATTTGTCCGTAAATTCGTCCGTAATTTTAGCGGTAGTTAATTATTATGGTGAATACTAAGTTTTACTTGGACAAGGCTGATAAGAATAGGAATGCTCCCATACACCTTGTAATCAGACAGAAAGACTTACAGGTTAAAGTTGCTGTCGGGGTGAAAATAAAGTGCAAGGATTGGGATAATAAAAATCAAATGGTAAAAGAATCTTCCATAAACCATCAAGCAATAAATAAATATTTGACATTCTTAAAAAGTGAGGTCGATAAGCATTTGGAAACAGCACCACACAATCAATTGACGGATATAAAATTAAAAGAAAAAATTTCCACTCTTGTAAAAACGCGGAAATCAAATACAGAAATAAAAATTGTTCATGATGACAACAAGTTTTATGAAGACAAGACTCCGGTAACCTTCGTTGACCTGTTTGCTGGTGCGGGTGGTTTTAGTGAGGGATTTCTACAAGCGTACACCAAAGAAAAATATTATGATTTTCTTCTTGCAAGTGATATCAACGAAAATTGTGAACTAACCCACCGTGCCAGATATAATTATCAACTTGGACTTGATGCTGAATTCCTGAAGCAAGACATAACTGAGCCTGATTTTCTGGATAATCTCGTTGAGAAATTGCACGGGAGAGAAGTTGCTGTAATATGTGGCGGACCGCCATGCCAAAGTTTTAGTTTGGCTGGTAGACGTAAAAAATATGATAAAAAAGATGACTTGTTTGCCCATTATCTTCAAGTAATTCGACACTTACGCCCGAAGTATTTTATAATGGAAAACGTGAAGGGGATATTAACCAAAGAACAGGGCAAAATTCGGGAAATGATTCTTCAAGAGATAAAATCAATCGTGGACTTGCAGGAATTTCACCAACTAATTGATTTTGTGGACAGTATTCCAAAAACCAACGTAAACCAGCCTTTTATCTTGAAATGTTACAAGTTACGATTGCTGTTCGAAACACTGTCTGAAAAAGAACTTGATGAAGGGAAAGCAAACTACATTCAGAATGTTGAAAAAAAGTTCATGTCTTTGATCACTAAGATTGCTGATTATAAAACAAGTAAAACCGATCCCAATATTAATACTATCCGGCATGGCTTTAATTTATTGAAAAGAGAAATTGAACTTCTATCCATAAGGAAGAAAATTATCAATGAAAAATCCCATTGCAATATTGATAATGATTCGTTCGTACAAGATTTTGATGCCTTCTTGACGGTAATTGATTCTGAATCAATAATCGGTAAGATACGTGATGCGTTTCATACCTTTCATGCACCACATAAATACGCAAAGGAAATTGACGAAATAATTTTTGCGCTTCAAATTCTTACATTCAATTTGGACGAATGCATTCAAGGTCTTGATGCATATGCTGAAAACTTAGGTAGGTCTGATGAATTCAAGAACATTTTATCTCACATTCGATTATATAATATTGATGAACCATTTGTCGCATTAGCCTCAAATTATGGAGTCCCTCAAAATAGAGAAAGAGTGTTATTTATCGGCTGCCGGAAAGATCAAAAATTAATAACCAAAATTCCACCGACAGTAAAGACGAACGAAAAAGTAACTGTTTACGAAGCCTTGTATGATTTGAACTTCCTTGGCAATGATGATGAAAAGTTTAATTACGAAATCTTGGATGCTGGACAGGATGAATTTGATCATTTGATAATGAGACGTACGATAGATGGTAAGCCTGATCGAGTTCATGGAATAACATATTCAGATTGGTCTAAGCAAGGTCGAATCAATGGCAGGTTTAAAAATGCAAAAAATCCAATTTATGTACGGACATTAGAAGAACTTGACCATCCTGCAAATCATCTTGTTGCGCCACTTCATAATCACAAAACAAGTAAGCAAAATGCGAGTGTTATCAATCGACATAAACAATATTAATCATTTAAAAATATTACTAACTATAAGATATTTAGTTATGAAAAGCCGACTTTATCATTTACCGTTAATGATTACAGCAATAGTAGTATTACTTGCTACAGCCTGTAAGAAAGAAGAACCAGCAACCATACCTTCTTTATCTACGACACCCGTATCTAACATAACAGCAACAACTGCCATAAGTGGTGGTGTAATATCTGATGATGGCGGAGCAACGTTGACCGCAAATGGAGTATGCTGGGGTAAAACCGAGAACCCAACGATTGAGGGTTCAAAGACTAATGAAAGTGTAAGTACCGGGCAGTATGTAAGCCATCTTTCAGGACTGGATGCAGGTACTACCTATCATGTACGTGCGTATGCTACAAATGCCGTTGGCACTTCCTATGGTGCTGATATGACATTTCTGACATTGGGTCAAGCACCTTCGGGTCTAACTCAACAGCCAACAAACGTAAATGCTGTGAGTGCTACACTAAATGCGACAGTCAATCCAAACGACTTATCAACCATTGTAACCTTTGAGTATGGTTTAACAACAAGTTATGGTAGCACGGCAACAGCCTCTCCAAGTCCAGTAACCGGAAATGCTATGGTCAATGTGATGGCTGAAATTTCAGGATTACTACCAGCCACGACTTATCATTACCGTGTAAAAATGGTAAATTCCATAGGTACGACTTATAGTGAGGATAAAACCTTCACCACAGCAGGAATACCACCGATAGCAACCACTTCTGCCGCAACAAGTAAAACAACAACTGGTGCAGCATTGAACGGCACTGTTAATGCGAACAATACCTCAACCACAGTGACATTTGAATATGGCACAACAACGAGTTATGGGCAGACAGTATCCGCCTCTCCCAGTCCTATTGCTGATATGACAAATACTGACGTAAGTGCAAGTATTACAGGACTTACTGCAGGGACTACTTATCATTTCAGAGTGAAAGCGGTTAATTCTTTAGGTACGACTTATGGGAGCGACATGACTTTTACTACAGAAGGTCTTGCCCCAACTGCCACAACTAAGGATGCTACAAACAAAACTTCAACAAGCGCAACCCTGAATGCTTCCGTAAATGCAAACATGGCATCAACAACTGTGACATTTGAATACGGCACAACAACGAGTTATGGGCAGACAGTAACCGCTTCTCCGAGTCCTGTGACGGGCAGTTCAAATACGAATGTAAGTGCAAATATTTCTGGACTTTCGGCAGGTACAACCTATCACTTCAGAATAAAAGCAGTTAACTCTGTTGGTACGACATATGGTAGTGACATGACATTTACAACTGTCGGTCTTGCTCCAACTGCCACAACACTGGATGCAACCAGTAAAACAGCCTCTGGTGCTACACTAAACGCATCGATAAATGCAAATATGGCATCAACTACGGTAACATTTGAGTATGGTACAACCACGAGTTATGGACAGACGGTAAATGCTACTCCAAGTACTGTGACAGGTAATTCAAGTGCTAATGTAAGTGCAAGCATTACAGGACTTACAGCAGGAACAACTTATCATTTCAGAGTGAAAGCAGTAAATTCTGTGGGTACGACTTATGGTAATGATGAATCATTTACGACTCTGTATGCGCCTCCGCCAACAAATGGGTTAGTTGGACATTGGTCATTTACTGGCAATGCAAACGACATTAGCGGAAATAGCAATAATGGAGTAGTTACTGGTGCAACGTTAACTTCCGATAGATTTGGGAGTCAAAATGCGGCTTATAACTTCAATGGATCAAATAATTACATTTCAGTTGCTGATAACAACAATCTTTCTTTGACATCCTATAATTTCGCATTTTCATTTTGGATTTATGTCAACACTGGCACTAATGTTAACATGGGGGTAATCTCAAAACGTAGGTTTGATAGTATGGATGCAAGCAACTGGGAATATAATCTTGGAATTGACGGAAGTCCCAGCCAATTCAGATTTTGGTTTTCCAATCTACAGGGAAACTGTGTCACTTACACCGACCTTGTTGACAATCCGTTAGTAAAAGGACAATGGATTCATTATACGATAACTGCAAATGGGACGATTATTAAGTTGTATAAGAACGGTACTTTGTATTCTGAAGGAACAAGAGATGTATCATGTACTGCAGGAAATGGGACTGGACCATTAGTCTTTGGGCGGGGTGGCGGATGGAATCAGATATATTACTTAAATGGCAAAATGGACGATATTAGAATTTACAATAGGTATTTAAGCAATCTTGAGGTTCTATCTCTGTATCATGAAAATGGATGGTAATCAATATTCTAATTTGAAATGAATAAAAGGCGGTTCAATAAATTGTGAGCCGCCTTTTTACTTTAAAATCCAGTATATTTACCTATCCACTTGGTCTATATCAGTTATCAATAAATACTTGACAATCATGGGAAGCATCATCAAAGGAACATGTCATAACTGCGGATATGTGACCAAAAACCTTTATTATGGTGGCGGTTTCGTAAATTTCACGACCTGCTGCGATTATCCGATTCTGGATAAGGATAAGAATGAAGTTGGCATGGCTAATATAATGGACAAGGAAAAAGTTCTGGAACAAAATCCAAACCTTCAGTTCTATGATGATGAGACCTTATCCGATACCAAATCACAGAATCAAGATATCTTTCACGAATGGGGTGACTATAAAGTATATAGCCAAGGTTATCTCTGTCCAAAGTGTAAAAACTTTACTCTCGGATTTTCTCCTGTCGGGCACTGGGATTAAAGGAAGTAGAAAACAACAAATACCTATTCAGTTCCGATATGCTGGTCTACAATCTTTTGGACTTGCGTAGCGGTAAGCGTTCCATTCTTCAATAATTCGTCAGCGATCTTTAAGATCAGTTGCTTATGGACATCGAGGCTGAGCAGTTGGAAGGTGTAAGCGATCAGGAATTTTTTGTAAGAGGAACTGAAAGGTTCAGGTTGATTTATCAGTCCACTTTTATTAAGTGCCAGAAAGTCTGTCTTTGAGCCTGTTCGATCAAAATCTTTTGAAAAAATTCGTTGGGCAACATAAGCACTTAATATGGTCAAGTCTTCGCTGAAATTTTGATAGAATTCATTTGGTGTTATTCTGGAATAATTAACCTTGTCATGATAATATGGCGTAATTGGTTGAAGATAACCGAGGGACTTACCGTCTGTGTGAATTTTCAATTTGCCGGGATCAATGGTAACAAACGAAAACTGCCTACCTGTCAGAATGTGAGCCAGTGCGTGACCAGCCTCATGGAGCGCAATTTGTTGAATGTTTTCGTGCATACCTTAACCTTATAAATTGATGGACACAATCACTTTCTGAAGGTTTTGTACATTCCTGTATTATGTAGGTGGTATTTATTGCCATATTTTCCAAAAACATAATGTACGAGACCCCCCCCTCCACCCATATCCCCCCTTTAGCCTTCCCCCATGATTGTACGCCCATAATATAGTGGGTTGCTCCATCCATACTCTCTTTATAAATACTAAGAATTCTGGATTATGATGTATTTTTTTATTCCGGAATCTCGTGAGCAAATGTTGAGGATAAAAATGATATTTCTGGTGGTCTTGCTTGCTGCTTCAAAAAGCGGGACTACAAAAATTTCCAGAAAAGTAAATTGAATTTGAAAAAATGGCGTTCAGGAAAAATTTTGGTAGAATGGATTTAACACGCAAATCCAGATTTATAAAAAATTATAATTCTTTCACAAATTCCGGCTTAACGTCATCAATCATAGAATCCACTTCTTTTGGATGTATTTTCTTATAATGGTTGATCATTTCTAAATCTTTATGACCAGTAAATTTTGCAATCCTATAATCAGGATAACCAAGTTCACAAAGGATTGAAACAGCGCAATTCCTTGCCCAACTATTGGAAATCATGTCATGAATTGGCAACCATTCTTCTGTTGCTTCTGATGCATTTGCATATTCATACCGGAATCTCAGTTTTCTATTTAGCCCTGCATCAACAGCAGCCTTTTTTAATAAATCATTGTAGTCATGCACTTCAAAAAACACCGGGAAACCATCAGCATATTTATTGAAAATAGGCATGAGATAGTTTTGATTTATTTTATTAATAACCTCGCCTTCTGTCTTTTGCTGTTCAAACCATATACGATATAAACCATTGGAATCTTTATGAAGGTTCTCTTTTGATAGTTTATAAAAATCCACCTGCCTCAGTCCGCCAAGCCATGTTTGCAGAATGAACATATCTCTTGCCCGTTCAAGTTTCTGGTCATCAAATTTGAAATAATAAAACCAGTCAAATTCCTTTTTATAGAGTGCATGGGTATTGATATATGGTTCAGGGTGGTACTTGATAAGTGATTGCTTTTTTGTTTTCTTCTTTAACTCAAATCTTTTATAATCCTGATTATTCAATATCTCCTTTTCCACAAACAGGTAGTCTCCGAATGCTCTCAGGTGTTTCAGATATTTGCTAACAGTGGTAATAGTATAGGGATTTCTGTTTGTTCCATCTTTCCTGTATGAATAACCCTCTTTAATAATATGTTTGAAGAACCTTTCCAGCCACTGGCTTGAAAATTCAGTGGCTTTACAATTATCTCCCGTATTCTTTATGTATTCTTCTATCACATATCGTGGGGTGTTGTATGAATCTGGTGCATATTCCCGAATGAAATCATCCCAGTAATCAAGTATGTATTGCTTTTTATACAGACCCATTGATTTTTTGAGTTTATCGAATTTAGGGTCTTGGCTTTCTATGATAAAATCGACAAACTCATCATGACTGGCAAAAGCACCGCCATCTTCATTCACAATAATTTCACCAGATGCAATTTTTCGTTCATTTTCAAGGGCATTATCTTCGTTGATGTAGGTTAACTGAATAATATTATCCCGTGTAATCTTAATATTCTTCTCAATTAATTCATTTACTGCATCCTTAACATTGCGCTCAACTTTTGAAAGCAAACTGTTCACATCCCGAATGGGTATATGATAGACCCCACCAGTAACATATCCTTTGTTCCAGTGTTCCTTTTTGACACTGATTGGCAATCTTTTATGGTTCACATAATCGTACACTGGAATTTCGGTTTCAATTCCAGTGTGCATTCGAACTCGGATAAAAACCTGATGTCCGCTCTTGCTGGCATACCGTCTTACCCATCGTGAAGTCGTAAATAATTTCGCCATGATTGTACCCCTGTTTTGTACCCCTGCGAATATAATTAATTTTCAGATATTTCGGGTGTTTTAGTCGCTTAAAATAGTCCCTACAGTTCTGGTGGGGCTACAAAGGTAGTAGCTAGAGGTCTGTAAATTAACAACTTACAGACCTCTCTTTTTTAAATTGGAAGCATATTGGAAACATAGGGGCAGGGTAACCATAAAAAAGGCAGCCCCGATGTCAGTCACTAGTCAAGTGACAATCTACTGTCTGATTAGATTGGAGGGGGCTGCCGTATGTCAAAAGTATGAAATAATGCAATTCAGGTCAAACTTACTTTGCCTCAATGATAAGCTTTCTGAATTTCCACGTTGTAAAGTTGTCTGCCCCAATAACTGCCAGGTAAACAAAATAAGCGTCCAATACCTCAAGTCCTGGGGGCAATGGGGCAGGGTTGTTAATTCCTATAAATTCCGTCCGGTCAAATTCACCGGTTATGAACTCAATAGAATTTTCAATAAGAAAGTAATTGCCGTCTAGTCTGAAAGACAAATATCCGGTTTGGTCAGCGTGCCGGATTGCTTCATTTACAATTATCCGGTGTGCTTCTATGTATTTTTCAAGAAGCTCTTGCTTTTCCATTACCGGGCTATTTTGGAAATTCAATGACCGGCTTAGTATGGAAATATGATGAAACGGCCTCCGCATGGCGGGAAATATGCCTTTCTTGCTGCTCTTTTTCCGCTGACAAGTATTCATTATAGGTGTCAGGTTCATTAGCCTTCAGCCAGGCAATGGCAGTCAGGGCAGAGCCGGAATGACTGTAAGGCAAGTTCTTTACTTTCTCTTGTATCCAGGTAAGTCGCTCAAAGTCGCTCCAAATCATTTCGGAAGCAATAAACTCTGCTTCCCTTTTATTAGCATTTTGCACAATAGAAATTGAACCGTTCTCTAGCCTTGAGGCTGCAAAGTGCGTTACCTCTTCACCGTCCAGGTCAGTAAAGACAAACTTTGGTTTAGGATATTGACCTCTTAGGGAAGCTCTGTCTTTGCCCGTAGTAAAAAATATTTCTGCCTCTTCTATTGTCTGAACCGGCAACCGCTCCCAACTCCAGGCTTTTGAATATCGGTAAAGCAATTGGCCGTCTTTGTCTTTTGTTAGAAATACCGTTATCATTATTTTCTGCTTTTAAGATTCATAATCTCTGTTACAATTACTTGCGGATTTACCATAAATTTGCCGGTCATGCCTTCACTCAAGAATAACCTTAATTCTTTCTTTAAGGACTGCCGCAATTGTAAGGATATTGGGAACTTTTCAGTAAAGTTATTGAGCTGCTGAACCATGTTTGTAAAGAGCTGATAAAGCTCAATTTCTTCAGGGGTTTGGGCAAATGACTTGAATTGCTCCAGGCGGTTTGCAATTGCCTCAGTATTCAGATTAAACGCTTGTTGCTCATAGGTCAGGAAGCTCTTGAATGAAAGAAATTCATTATAACTAAGGGCTGGTTTGCCTTTCTTCCTTATGACCTTTGAAGTATTGCAAGGCTTACAAGTTTCGGTCACCGGTAAGCCTTTTATTAGACTTATGAAATTTTGTCTTTCAATTCCGAAAAGGTCAGCCAGGACTTGCGGATCAGGCTGCCGGTTGCCGGTCATTTTAAGTGATACGTTTGATTTGAGGGTTTCATCAAAGTATTTCACCGGGTCTTTACAAAGCTGCTCAAATTCTTCAAGTGTGCCAATTCTCTTAAATTCCTGGAACGCTTCAAAAGTCATTATTAAGTCATGTGCCGCTGTCCGCACCTCTTCAACCGCCTTGAGAAAGTCCTGCTTCCGGGCGTTGTCCTCAAATAGTAAAATTTTTTCGCTCATATCTTTTTTATTTTCTAGTTCTAACTACAATAAGCCGTCTCCACGGGTTTGCGGCTTCAAACTGTTCCGGGGTCATCTTAACCCCTTCATGCTCAAAAGTGCCGTCACTCTTCAAGATTTTAAACTCCGGCATTTGAAATTTGCTGGCTGCTGCCTCAAGAGAAATACCTTCAGTCTTTGCTGTTTTGACAATTATTTTTTTTAGCTCTTTCCCTGCCGGGTAGCCTAATATGCTTTCTAATTTGTCTTTCATCTTGTCATAAGTTTATCAATTATGTAATCCAATTCTTTTTCTGAAAGTGCGTCTAGCTCCAAATCCATTGTGACCGCTTGCATACGGGGCAGCACAAACGGCAGCAAGTCTTTGTAAAAATTTACTTTGTCTCTTCCAGAGAGTTTATAAAACTCCTTTTCCACTTCCGGCCAACTGGTCTGCAAGAACTCGGTTATTGTCTGCCTGGTGTCCCGGCTCAGTTTATTTACCGCTCCTGGAGGCTTGCCAGCGGGGTTGTTAGTCATTCCTTTTCTTAGTCCCATAGTTTTGTAATTATCAAATTATCAAAAGCCCAACTTCCTTTTTTTTTCATTTTTGCCAACTTTTAAATATTTATAGCTTAACATAAAGATTAATTGAGACTTACAGCGTTTCTAGCATCATATTGGTTAGATACTGCACCCCTTCCCTTCTTCTTCCCTTCTTCTTTCTTCTCTCTCTCTATCCCTTCAATCTTAATTTGTGGGGTCATTCCAACAAAGAAAGTCAGCTCTTCTTCCATTATTTTGCGGACGGCCTCCACATTGTTTGTTAAAAGTCCGGTCATTACGCTGTCATGTACGGTGACGGCAATTGTGCCGGGCAGCTCCCGGTAAATTCTTTTAAGGATAACATCCAGCATCAAAAAGCTCTCAACTGACTGAAGCAAGATTGCAAACCGCTTAAAGCTGGTGAACTTGTCACCCTTTTCGCTGCCCCTAACCTTGCTGAATATCCGGTGAACCGTCTTAAAATTTGCTTTGAAGATTGCTCTAGCCTGCCGGTTGGTTTCATCTTTTGGTGACCGGTTGCGGGCAAAGAGTATCCGCAAGACCTGGACTTTGGTTTCTTTGCGGTTCAGCTCTAGACCGTTTGCCCGGAATTTGTCCTGCAAGAAATCATAAAGAGTGCCGGTTGAGACTAGAAAAATATAATTCTTAACATCTTTAGCTAGAGATACTTTCAGCGTTGTCAGCATCATAGCAAAGGCAGGGTTTTTTGCAAAGCCTGAAACCTTGCTAGGATTGGTTAAAAGTATGGTTGACAAATACGGTTGAGAGTTGCTAATGTCACAATTTACAAGCGGCTGGCCGTCAATCCGCAAGTATGGTCTAAGGACTTTGGCCAGGTTGGTAACGTTTGAATGAAACCGGCCTGAAGTTTGGTCAATATTGTATTTTATATGACCGTCAATTATCCTGGTTGCGGAGGCTGAAATATTATTGAATTGTTTTGTTCCAACTGTCAGCGTCTTATTGAGATGTTCCAAATAACTTCCGTCAATTGTAAGCTTATTAAGCCACTTTACTTGCTCTGAGTGACCCCTGACGGTCTTAGCGGCTTCTTTCTTAAAACTCTCTTGAGCAAGCTCAATTCTTCTCTGTAATCTTGGATTGTCAAGAAGGCTGGAAATATACTTGCTGTCATACTTTACCGCAAAGCAATACTTGTAACAAGTCTGCCCTGGAACGTAATAGCCTGACCTTTCAATTATTCCTAATTCTAGCAATGCTTTTAGATACAAGTCACCGCCAGGGACAAGCTTTTTTATATAAGCCAATTTAAGCGGTGTCTTTCCTTCATCTTTGCGAACGTGAAGAGCAACAATTGAGATAGTTTCAAAGAGATAGTCACGGCAATAGCCTGGTATCATTGACCGGATAAGAGGCTCAATTGTCGGCAATGCTGCCTTAAGTTTCTCAGGTATCAGTTGGTAATATTTCCGGGGTTTGCTCACTTTTGGGGTTGGTCTTTTGAAAATTTCCAGGGTAATCCCCGTCTTTCTACTTCAGCAAGTATTTCTTCCGTTGTAAATGCCTGTAAACCCGATGGCCTTAATAAGGCAACGTTTTCTTCTTCATCATGAGGCTTTTGTTCAAGCTCAGTTCCGGTTTCAATTTTCTTCTTTGCCATTTGATTTATTTTAAGTTGTTTCCAAAATGCTTCCAACTCTCTTCTAAGTACTCTTTTATATTGTTCAAATTCAGTTTAATGGCATTAAATAATATAGCCCTCCAGCGGCTACATTGTATTAATGAAGGCGGCTAGTTTGGCTTTGTCTTCCGCTTCCCGCTGGAGTATATTTTCATACAAGTCTTCATCCATTAAGCCGGTTATTGTCTTCTCAAGCAACTTTGTCAAGACGCTGCTGTCAAGTGCGTCAACTTCCCAACTCTTGTCAGTCTTGTAGGTTTGCACATACCAATTAAAAAGCTTGTCTGATTCCTTTGCGTAATTGTCCGGTAAGTTGTACCGCTTGACCTGGTACATTGTCAGGGCAATTGGCATGACCTCAAAATATTCCGGCAATAAGGTTTTATACTCTAGTGTTGAATTGTAAGAAGCGTTGTATCTAGAATAGTCAACCCTTGAGTTTTTAAGCATGAAAGCGGTTCGCTGCTCAATGTCTCTGATCATATCCAGCCCGGAGGGGTCATGGTCACCGATGTAAATAAGCTTTGCCGGTCTGCCGGTGTCAATCTCTTCCCTGAACCGCTGGTAACCCTTATAGATAGCTGAAGAGCTGTTGCGGCCTTTTACAATGCAAAGCGGAATATGATATTTATCGGTGACCCTCCTGAGAATGTCAACAAGTGTTTCCTTTTCACACCAAACCTCAATATAATTTGACTGCCCTTCTTGCCGGTTTAGCTTATATTGTGTTATGGTATCATTCAGAGCGTCAGGGATGCCGTCAACTGAGTAATCAATCCTCATATCTCTAGCCCCGTCAACCTTAATTGCGTTCCAGTCTAGCAAACCGCTGTATTTGCAGTCATCTACAATGCTGGAAAGCTTTTGGTAAGGCTCAAGGTAGTTAAGGATTAAGTTTTGACTTACAAGCTTGTAAAACAGACCCCGCAATGAGATACTAAAGCCCCTTTGCATCTCTGCCGCTGTCACCTCCATTATTGCCTCAATAATGTCCTCTTTGCGGGCTTCCCAAACTCCAACCTTCTTGCCTTCTTTCTTGCAAGTGATCCTAATTTTTCCCTTCATTAGCCGGTCTTCAAACTTCTCTTTCATATCCGATTAACTTAGGGTGTCAAACCATGCTTTGAATTGCTCAAATGAAGTAGCAACCATGTAAAGCCCGCCCGCCTTCCGTTGGTCATTTCTAACGGCTTCCTGGTGCTGGCTCATTCTGTCTTTGCCAACTTTCACCTCAACAAAGATTGACTGACCGCCCTTTGTAATTAATATGTCAGGTAGACCCCGGCGGCTGGTGCTTCTAGTGAATTTGCCATTACGATAAATGCCAGTATTGTTGAGACGGCTCACAAAGCACCCCTTGAGCTTGCAATAAGCAATAATACAAGCGGTAAGGGAATTGGCGTTGTCATCTCTGAAGCTTCGGCGGGCAAGGTGTTCCGGCCTTATATTGGGATACTTCAGCCGGTCAGCTTCATAAGCAAGTTGTTCTAGGAGCTTGACGGCTTCCGGCCTCTTATAAGGTTTCCGGGGCTTCTTTCGCTTTATTTCAGGAAGCTCAATCATTGCCCGGCAGTTTCAAGAGCTGCAAGAAGTTCTGAAGGCTTGTAATAAATTCTGCCTCCTAGCTGGTAAGCTTTGATTAAGCCTTTGCGTCTCCAGCTTATAAGGGTTTGACGGCTCTTCCCTAAGAAGCGGACGGCTTCCGGCTGGCTAATAGGCTTTTCGGCTTGCGGTCTTGCGGGCTGGGGTGCTGGCTGCCCGGCAATTATTCTGCTGGCAATGTCTTCTGCAAAGCGGTCAAGGTCTTCAGCTTTGACAAGTAAAATTGTGTTGCGGTCTAATTCAGCTATTTCCATTTTTGGTGTCATTATTCACCAACAAATGTAAAAGACTGAAACACAATTAATAACGGTCTTTTTGCAAGAAAAATTAACCTAAAAAGCCCGACTTGAAAATGAATAGGTTAAAGTGAAACTTCTGAAGAGTATGGCCTTAGTCTAGACTTTACTATATTATACAAATACTCTTCCCAGGTTTCAGCGGTTGTTTTGGGAGCGGCTTTATATTCCGATTCAGTATGATAGGGTTGATTGTCTCTAGGCCATAATTTGAAGTGAACAAGAAACATCCCAACGGCAATGTGTTTGTTGTATTTATTCAAGTCGGTTTCATTAAACTGCCTAAAGTATAATACCAACTTAAAAAATACAGACTGATTCAAAATGCCATTAATAAACTTCTTGTCTTTATCTTTTTGAGTTTTAATATCAATACTGATCTTCTTGAAATGTTTGTTGAAAGTCTTAAATAGCGGGTCATTCTTGTCCAGGTTAATAGCCGCTAGTTTTTTGTGATATTTCTTATTGAAAGAGGTATCTAATTCTTCATACAATTCTGTATCCTCAAGGTTATCTCTAATGTCCCTGACAGCCCAACACAATTCATTTTCCGGAATATTATACTTATGTGCAACTCTTACGGCAAATTCATGGTCTTGAGGCAATATTGGCCGGAGGTATCTAAGTTCAGAAAATGGTAAATATCTTTTCATACTGCTTCAGTCTTTACAACTCTCATAACTTCATTTAAATTCTTTGTCTTGCCTATTGCGTCCCTTCGGGCTTGTCTGTCAGGATTAATATAAGCTTGTAAGGTCTTCAAATCAGAATGACCGCTAATTGCCATAACATGGCTAACGCTTATATTATAATCATTCAGCAAGATTGAAAAGCAAGTTTTTCTGCCGGTGTGCGAACTAATAAACTTGCTCTTTGGGGCTTCCGTCAAAATCTCTCTTGAACCAACATACCTAACGGTGCTTGTTGGTGTATTAATTCCAGCTTCAGCGGCAGCTAGTTTCAAATAATCATTGTACTTCTGAAGGCTAATTTTGGGAAGCTGGTAATTATACTTTCTCAATATGTCCAAAGCCCCTGCCTGGAAGCCAATAAGATCAATTTCCATTTTCTTCTTAGTCTTGAAGGCAGTAAACTTCCAAACGTCACCATGAAGCTGGCTCTTGTCAAAGCGTTCAATATCACTCCAGCGTTGCCCGGTGTAAACCTCAAAAGCAAACAAGTCTCTAACCCTCTCAAAGCTGGGGTTTCCTGAAAAGTCATGGTCACAGAATTGTTTAAGCTCCGGTAAAGTCAGAGTAACAATGTCTTTCGGCTGCTTCTTTCTCTTCTTGTCTGCCTCTGAAACACTTGAGAATTGTTTATAAGCGGGGTTGTTATTGTATTTTCTTTCTTCTGCCCATTTGCAAAATGTCTTCAGGCTCTTCACATATTTGTCAACCGTATCAATTAACAAACCGCTTTGGTGACCCTCCGGCCTTCTCTTCTGCCGTCCCTTTGGCTCTCTTTCTCTGAGGTAGCTTGTATAAGCGTCTAGAAAGGAATGACCAATTAGGCCAAAGGAAAGCTTCTTATATCTCTTGTTCTTTTCTCCGAAGTCAATTAAACTTGTTTTAAGCGTTTTGAACTTTGCAACCGTCCGGTCTGCTAGCTGTCCCTTCATTGATAAAATAAACTCATCTAAAGCCGGATAAAAGCCTTTGGGGTCAAAGGGAATTTCTTTGCTCTTGCCATAGGCTTTCATTAGCTCTGAGACTTCTTCAAAGGAAAGGCTAGGATTGTCGGCTCTTAGTTTTTCATACTTGTCTAAAAGGTCAGCCTTGAGGGTCAAAAGCCTCTTATTAAACTCCAAAGCTCCGGCAAGATTTTCCTTCTTTAACTGCTTTTTAAAGTCCCAATCTGCCGGTAAAATGGCGTGTTCCGTCTTAATCTTTATAGTATGTTTCCGGTCAATGATTTGGAAACAATACAGCCTTGTTGGATAAGGATTGAGGATTTTTTCTTTCTTCTTGCCGCTTCTTTTTGCGTCTAAGGCGTTATCTTCTGAAGGTTGACCGGTTGCCCTCTCTTTGCCATTAGATGGCTTGTAGGGTTGCTGAAGAATGAATTTTGCTGTTGCCATGTTTCCAATGTTTGTAGCTCTAGAATATTTGAACTCAACAAAGATAAATCAATTGGAAACATTTTGGAAACATTTGCTTGTTTTTTATTAACTGCTCTTTACTCTTATTAACACTTGAATATGTTAATAACTTGTAAAGCAACAAATAAAGCGTAAAGAGATGTTTAAGGAAAACAAGAAAAATAGGGTTTAGTTAGCACTGGTGGGGCTACCAGTAAGTGCGGGAGTTGATGCAAATGCGAAAGCAGGAGCGTAGTTCCCGCT
>Ga0209201_1002395_pt1 | contig 18524 bp, 32 predicted proteins | sample AD_UKC055_MetaG_FD_184411 | JGI IMG/M metagenome (GOLD analysis project Ga0209201, IMG submission 184411) | Active sludge microbial communities of municipal wastewater-treating anaerobic digesters from USA - AD_UKC055_MetaG (SPAdes) (version 2) | ecosystem: Engineered > Bioreactor > Anaerobic >...
AACGACTTGTCCGCTCTTGGTTACGTCTCTAAACGTAATGGTATTAGACGGAGCAGGGCTTACTGTTCTAGTTAGATTATTAGTAATGTGTACAGTAGTAGGTACAGATACAGTAGCAATAGACGACTTAGCAGATGGATTATCTACATACACATAAGTATTAGCATCTACTCTCTTAACATATCTAATATCTCCACTATTCTTACCAAACTCTATCTTCCTAGTATCTCCTATGGCGATCCTAGTATCATCTATACTCCTATAGACATATGTCTTAATATCTTCAGCAGATACTGTACTGCCTACATTGGCATTAGTGGCTATCTGAGCAAGTGTTTTGGGAGCACTAGAAGCCACAAATCCAGAGCCAGACCCCGCAGAACTAGGAGTAGAAGGTTTTTGGGTAGTAGGGGCCGAAGAAGACTTTGCGCTTACAGGAGCAGATGGGGTAGGGGTATAACCAATATAGGTAGGCGGAGCATAAGGGACAGACGGTTTAACGTAGGGAGAGGAATACCCAGCAGGTACTTTAGGGGTAGATCCAACCAACGGAGTATTTGGCGAGTAATAGTAATTAGTCTGCGCTGGTGCTTTGTAGGCAGTACTGGGCTGTGAATAGGTGGGGGCTACACGGGAGGTTGACGTAATGCCAGATGAGCCACCTATCTTTACAGTGGCAGGTTTAGAACTGCTGCCTAGCTTCACGGGTGTAGCCATGCTTACCTTTCCCCTTTGTACTCTTGGAGTTCCTTCATTCTGCGATTTAGCTCCTTATCGGCTTTAGGAGCATCCGGTATAGTTGACCTGACCGGATCGGACTTCACAAGAACTTGCTTCATTGTAGGCTAACCTCTTTAGATTGGTTCAGATCGATTTAAAAGGCAGATAATCGGTCAAGGGTATTATAAGTATCTAAGAGAAAAGAAAGTTGGTCTAGGAGGGCCTGGAACCCCGCCAGGATCATTCATCAGCCTTAGTACCATTGGCTAAACACCAGTCATGGAGAAAGTCTGTCTTCTCATCAATCTCAATGGCTCTCTTGTCGTGCTGCTCATAAAGCACGACAAGCTCAAGCATCATCTCTAACATCTGGGTCATTTTATCATTCTGCAACTTGATAATAAATAGAACAAGGGCAGCACTAAGCACCATCCAGGGGGCTTGTGTCTGCGCCATCTGATCTATCACGGTTACGAATTCACAAGGCATCTTAACCCACCACAACAGTAGCACTTTTAGCGTCCATGCCGCCAGCATTCCGAACAGTGAGAACGATGGTATAGGTACCGGCAGCGGAATAAGCATGATTAGGATTCTGTTCTTTTGAAGTAGAGCCGTCTCCAAAATCCCAATGCCAATAGGTAGGGGTATAAAGAGACTCATCTGTGAAGGCAACGGATTGACCAACCGCAGGAGTAGAGTCATCAACCGAATATTTGGCGATAGGCCTGTGAGTCCATCCGACTGGGCGAACTATTTTCTCATAAAAAACATACATCCTGAGAACACGGGATGAGCCATCCAGATTAGTTACGTTTGCTCTAAACGTGTCTAGATAATCACATACAAGATAGACGTTAGTAGGATACCAAACTTCAAGCTGTGAAGCACCAAGATAATAACCGAAGCTTTGGACTCCAAAATACAGATAGGCTCGAAACTTAGTTTCATCAACCGAGACAATACGCCAACCGCGAATACGGCCCAGGCTAGCAGAATCCAAGTTTTGATATCCGAGAAGGGAAGCATTACCGGAATCAATTGTAGCGTATGTAGCATAGACGTGAGGAGCAGCATGTTGCTGTATAAGGTCTCCGTAACCGGAACCTGCTTGTCTGGATAAGCCATCTGGCGAGTCTTTTCCCATATTTTCACCTATAGAATCCCTTTGATTACGTTTATGAGATGTTCAAGTAAATCAATTACACGGGACTGAACTAAGAGGATATCTGGTTCAGTCGATTCTTTAACGTCGATGGATAGATAGACGGAATGCGGATAATCGAGATCATCCCCCCATCCAACGAAATAGAGGTCATTGCCCTGGTTGTCGATGTCGTACCACATGGGAACATCAATAGTACCGCCATCATGACACAAAACACCATCCTGATTAGTAGGGATTAACTGGCGGCTATCATTATAGAGGCAACACTTGACGGCAAAGGCACAGCCAACCGGAAAAGAAACCTGGACACGACGAATAAACCCAGAGTTAAGCTTTATGTGGCCTACAACAGGATCATCTACAGTATCAGCAGGCAATATCTCATAAGAGTAAGAGTAGATCATTGCCTACCTCATGTAACATGTTTATTGCTGCCGTTTGATTCGTCGTAATAGGCGCTGCCAGCATTGCCACTATAGCTTCCGTAAATGGTCTTATTGCCTGTGCTGGTGCCTGTGAGGTGAACTCCCCATTCTTGGGTAGGGGAAGCTTCCCGGTCAAAGAATGCTCCGCAGTTAATGACGTTGTTATTGGAGTTGTAGATAACAAGGCCGGAACACCATTCGGTATCTCTCCCGTTTGAGTCAGCTATAAGGCCAACGACAATGCAATTATCAGCACCGTCAAGCATGAAACCATTTTGATAATTATCCTGTGCTTCGCAGGAAAAGTAAGAGCCACGGTCACCAACCACATAGAACCCGCTGCCGCTTGTCTGGCCATTGTAGAACGCTTTGCAGCCAAACAACTTGATATTGCCAGCACTGATGTTGAACCCGCCAGTAAGATTTTCACCGGCGACACAGTCCTGGAGGATATGATCAGAACCCGCAATATTGTACCCTTCTGCATCTCCGCTCATGACCCGCACATGATCAAGACGACAACAACGAGTATCACCGGATATGACAATACCATTGCCCTTGAAGTTCCTGAGATGGAGACGATCAAGCCAGTGGTGCGCATCAGTGGTTGAAAACGCAGTTTCAATCTTAATCCCAATGCCGCTGGTCTGGTTAGCTTTATTGCCATCGAGGATAAAATTGGATAACCTGCACCCAACTATCCCACTTCCGTTTATGTAGAAACATTCATCATTGAGAGAATTAACGGCTTTAATTACAACACCCTTGTTAATGCCAACAATCTCGACATTAGAGTGATGGATATCAACAGTAGCACTCAAAGTGTAGTTGCCGGGATGCATAAAGACCGTAATATTGTCTGCCATAACATAATTAAGGCAGACCGCGAGACCTGTAGAGATGCCTGCCGACTTTTTGAGAGCTCCGGTGCGGTCCCTGATAAATACATCTGTCCCATCGGTGTAAAGGACATAGGACACCGGTTCAATGGCAGAAGAAGCAGCAGATGGAGTTTCCAACTGAAACCTATCATTGGCATAGTCATAAGTAATGACTTTATCATCATCACCAGACCCAGGAGTGCCATAGAAGTCAGATCCATCTCTAATCCTGCTTATGAGCTGTGCCCAAGTTTCTACCATTTAACATGTCTCCGGGATTACTGCGGCGCACGCTGCTTATTGACGAACGAAGCATTAAGATCGGCCTGGACAAGGCTGATTATGGTCATGGCTTCCTCCATTGTGCACTGATTACGGGAGAACACAGAAGATATCTCATTGCGGATACCTGTAAAGCGGTCAGCCCGGCTCTTTTCAATACCTTCCTTCCATGCAATAAGATCAGCAACTTGCTTGGCTAAATCATTGTCTTCTGGATTCATAAGGAATCAAACCGCAGTGCAGATATAGACTTTCCCATCATCGCTGTCTTGGTAGATCTGGCCTACAGCCGCCGGAGAAGGCGCAGTAGCGGCTCGATGAAGACAGGCGTCAACGAGCTGCTTCTGATTAACGTCCAGGTTAGCAGCCAACGGTCCTAGAGCATGGACATGATCTTCTTTACTCGCAGCAGTCGCAGAGCCAGCGCTTGCAGCACTGCCGTCAGTCGCAGCAGGTGTAGCGGTGCCCAATGCGGCAACCTCATCCTTGAATGCAATTTCTTTCCAGGTATCAACCATTAGAAACCCTCACATACACTTTTCCATCTTTTACAACAACATCGCCTAGTGAAGGGGATTCGGGGTAGTCAGTTACTACCCTCACACCCTCGGCCTTATCAACTACCCCATCCTCATCTGTGTCATACGAGCTTTTACTCATGTTGCCCGTGTTGCGCTGCATGACAAATTACCTGTAGTTAAAGTCTTCGTGTAGGATGATCTGCTGCGCGGTCCCCCATAAAGCGATCGCGGCCAATATCAGCAACGGGACCAACAACACCAGTAGCAACAAGACGCAATTGATCGCCAGCAGTAGGAGTAACGAACTTTGCATAAACACCGCACCCGGCAGGAATAGCAAACGGCCAGTAGATTGTATGGCTAACGCCTGCGGCAAATGCTCCGGCGGTGGCATCAATGGGAATGAGACGAGTTCCTGAGAAGATACCAATCTCAATGCGTGTAGCTATCTGGGTTGTCTCGTCCATAGCCATAGCAGCGAGGCAGTTAAAAATCTGCCCTGGACCAATCACATCAGTTTTTAGGATAGTCACTTCAGCGGCGGCTATTACTCCGGACTCTAAGATGAGTGGTCTCATAAAAAGCCCCAGGGCGGCCTAAGCCGCCCTAATAGGGATAGACCTCTTCTGCGATCAAGGCCAGGGCTGCGCCAGCGCCTCCCTGGGTCAACTTGATCTGTGCTGTTCGCAGGTCAGCGGGCAGGAGAACACCATCGAAGGTCTCAGGATCTGCAAAGGGGAACCTGAGCAGACCATGAACATCTCCTACTACCTTCATGGCAAACTTGACAGCGGATATGGGCTGGCCAGAGGTATTGCCTGCGGTGTGGGGAGCGGTGATGGTGTTGCCTATGATGGTGACTTGATTGCCCGTCACTGTAGTTGCAGCAGCAACATAATTTACGGAGCTGGTTGTCATTTATTGAACCTCCTTTTGCTCCTTAAGCTGCTCCCGCGGTCGCCGCCCTGGGCTGGAGATCGATGCTCTGGAGGTTGGCCAGATGCGCAACCCGTGTAGCACCACTGGTCAACAGAAGATCAAAGATCTCTTCTCTAACGTCCAGGTCAGCGTTTTGCATTGCCTGGAAGTTGTACCACTTGCCCTTGTTGTAGACGACGGAGAAGTTATCCTTGCCGATCTCAATATCGGTTATGTCGGTGGCTTCAGCGACATTGTCTTCTCTGGCGGCCACGACGAGACCAAGCACGGGTACACTGGAAGGCAGATCCTCAACTATGTCACCCGAGGCAGCGCTGGTGGCAGTGTAGAACTCACGGCAGCCAAGCATGCCCCGGAAGGAAGGCCTGGAAGAGTACGGGAACTGATGAGCAATGACAGTCACCGTGAAGGTACCAGTGGTAAAGGTTGTTACGGCAGCGGAACCAAGCAGGGTAGCATCATAATCAATCTGAAGCTGGACGTTGTTGAACCTGCTCAGATCGAGTCCATACTGAGGATCTCCCAGGAATCTGCCAAACTCCATTCTCAGCCAGACTTCATTGATACCGCTTGCGGCTTCCGTCCAGATGTAGGGCATGGGCCTACCATGCTTGAGCCAGAAGTTCCTGAAGAAGTCATGACCGGAGATATGCCAACGATAGTCATTACCGTTGCAGACCAGGCTGATATGCTTAAGCACTGTCAAAATATCCACATCAATTCCGGATGTGGCACCGTTGGTAAGCCGGATGCCAATATCAAGAGCACTGTAGCACCCGGCCTTGGGAAGATCCTTTCTGAACAGGGCAGTATCGCTTGACTGTGCCTCCCTGTTCATGATTACAGACTGTTCGAGTCTCATATGAGATCATCCTCACTGATTCTTAGGGGATGCCTGGACCATTGCTCTAACTATAGGCTTGACACGGTTGTCAATGTTGGCCATCGGATCAGCAGATCTCTCAGGAAGCTCAACAGCACGCAGAGCATTAGCCACGGGCTCATAGTTAGCGGCCTGCTTCTCTGCGCCGTTCCTCATACCCTCGGCAATCCTGGTAGACCCAAGAGTAGCAGCTCGGCTCTTCCAGTCAGCCTCACTTACCTTCTCCAGAGCAACGGCTCTCCTTCGCAGCACCGCAGCGTTCTGCATCTGCTGTTCATAGAGATTCTGGCCAGCCAGGGCCTTGTCTTTCCAGTTGGTTGTTCTCTCGATTCCTGCTTTGTAGGCACCTGGGACGTTACCAAGAGAATTCAGATACTTCTGCTTTCTCTCTGCGGCACTTGGTACAAAAACCATTTTCGATATCTCCTAGCACCAGATCAACGCCAAGGCCACTGAGAGCCCCGTAGAGGCAGGCGCAGGGTGAGACAGGATGATTGTGCCTCCGAGGGGCAGATCGTGGCTGTAGCAAAGCCTGGAGTGCTGTAGCGTCCATTCTACAGGCTGGGGATATAACCATTTGCCTGGGAATCTGTAATAGATTAAGCGAACTTATCTATAGCAAAAGAGAATGATTTGAGGTAGGGGTACACCCCACAGGATGGTTAAAGAAATGAACGCAAATGAAACTGAAACTGTCATGACCGTGGGATCACTCGTTGACCAACGGATTGCAGCGCTGATAGGGACAGGCACTATAGCACCAGGAAAGAAGAGGCGGAAGGGCCGAAATTGGGAAAGCAAGATGGCCCACGAGTATGTTTCCAAGTTCTATGCAAATCAGCCGACTTGGTTTAGAGTCTCGGTGGGACCAGTCCCAGGAGGAAGCAATGACCCACTGTACTACAAGCTGAGACGATGGGCTGATGTAATTGTTGTAATGCCCAAAGAGGTACTTATCATAGAGACAAAAATGATGGCCAAGCCCGATGTCGTGGGGCAATTGAATAACTACGCCCAGCTTTTCCCACAGACACCGATGTTTGAGCGCTATTGGAGCAGACCAGTTAAGAAAAAGGTTGTATGCAGCCTCATAGACGGAGCAACAAAGGAATTCATAGAGAGTTCGGGGATTGAGGTAGAGGTGTTCAAGGGCAGCAATTATGAAGAATGGTATAACGCAGTAATTCTAAAAAAGGATACTACGCAGACCGTTTAAGGTCTGCTTCTCTATTTTCACAACATTACAGCCTTGTCCTTCTTCCCTGCGGCCTTTCTGTAGGCCTTGATCGCATCCCAACCGATCTTAGGATCAACCCCATGCTTCTTGATATAGTCACCACGAGAGAACCTGCGACCATTGCCGTCAACCCAGATTTCAGGACCGATGATAGGCAGGATGTGACCGGCGGGGATTATTTCGTACATCTCATCGAGGGCGAGGCAAGCAAGCCATTCTTCAGGAGTTGTTGGTTTAGCTGGCATGATTACTACCTATTACATATGTGCCATTGCGATAAGCCAACACATGGCCGAAGGAGAGAGTGTCCTGATAGAAATTATGCTCGCCCCAAATAGAGATCAGTTCCCCGGCCGGACCGTACATCAGGAGATCACTTGTTGGTACAACAGGTTCAGCACTGCCCACAGCAGAAAGCACAATGGCGGCAGACAGAAAAAAGAATACCTCTTTCAAGAGCATTCACCTCCAAAGTTACAATCCACATAATCCCGGATCTCATCGAACTTGACCAAGAAGCGCTTCTTGTTGAAGGTGCTGAACACGCTTCGGCTCGTGGTGTTATGGTTCTTACTGACCTCGCACAGAAGCTGCCTGAGCGCTCCCTCAAGGACTTCAAGAGCCTTGTCCTCTGCAATGTCCTTCAATGCCATAGTCTTTACAATTGGTCTGTTTTCACCGGGAACAAGCCCGGTAATATCTTCATGTTCCATGTTTAATCCTCTTTATTCCATCTATGTGATTTCTTTGCTCTACTCTTAGAGCGCGGATAAGATATGCAACGCTCTATGATCTCTTCCATTAGATCATCATCTATTAAGTATTTGCCTCCTGCAGAACGAGAAACCGGACACCCGGTTATAACATCAGCAGGAATTCCAACGCGGTTAGCCTTGAAGTTGTGGATAACAGTTGCCCAGGGAACAAAGAAAGTTCTATTCCTTGCCCCGGCACCGCCTCGGACCTCAACAGCCAAAATACCGTTCCTGCCAGACAAGTTAAGCCATTTATCCTCCCTCTCGACCTGGCAAACACCGTCCTTCCAGCTAAAATGCTGCTTGAAATAAAGGCCCTGGGTCTGCTTGTAGTTAACGCTTTTACATTCAATAGCAAGATAGAACTCATTAAATCGGCTGTCTACCAAGACGTCAAAAAGCTGAGGCTGGAAGCGCATCTGGAAATGGCGATACGCAATGAGCTTCTTACCGTAGGCGTCCTGATAATCGTTGAAAGCATGAACTATCTTGCGCTCGAAGTCCTGGCCTGTCATAGCTTATTGATCTCCAAGCGAATGATATAACCGAAGATCTCGATAGCATAACAGTGTAAACGAAGCTGCCAGCGCTCGTTATAATCTACAAAATGAGAGAACTTAAACACGGTCTAGTCCTCCACAGGACGAGCTAAAACAACAGCCAGATCAACACGAACAGAAGGACATATAATGATATCACTTAAGAGACAGCCATTATCTTTAAACAGCATCCAGGGATAACCACGGCAAGCCGCAGGCTTAACCTCATGGATCATACAAGTCCGTTCTACTTTATCCCAAAAGAAACAGGGATCGCAAACCTCAAGATAAAGGTAATCAGGATCATCTATATGGGCTGTAAAAGGGAATAGCTCCATTGAACTCATATCGATATCAAGATAATCAGCTATCTCCTGCGCTTCGCTCGGAGTTATCCTTATCTGGCCTCCATGTCGGCAGCAAGCCCCGCATTTACCACACACGAAGTTTTCATGAAGAACGTCTATAAGCATCTTATCGGACATCTTTTTAACCTCACTTCTTCGACGGGAGATCTTCGCCCAGGACTATCAAGAGAGCACCTATAGCCGCATCAGTATTTGCTATTTTCAATCTGTCAATCTCCTGCAAAGTAGCTAAGAGACTTCTAACCTCTTCCTCAGACATCATTTATCAATCAACTCCACCAACAACGGGATAACAAACAACTGAAACATCGATTCGCTACCAACATAAGAGACCTCGTAAAACCCATCAATCTTCCCAGAAACAGAAAGATCGCAGGTATTACCGGAAGCAGACGACTTGAATTTTATAGACAAATTAGACATTACAACACCTCGACCCGGCTTTTGTAAACCGGGACTGCAGATTGTTCCTCGGCATAGACGTTACCCCATTCAACTACTCACGACTTGCCCAAAATCCTCCTCACTGCTGGCAAAGCAGCGAATCACGGGACTTTTTGTAAGACTCCCAGAGAAGGCGCAAGCCTACTCCGAGAGCAAACGACAGAGCGATCCAACTGAAATCATAAAGCCAGAGCAGAGCAAAGCAGAGCACAAGCAGCAAAGCACGAACTATCATAGCGGAATTATTTGAGTTCACCCGTACACCCCTTTGGTCAGGTTTAAGACACGCGCTGGCCCGTCAGGAAGAGGTGTAGGGAAGCGGATTAGGAGGATAATCCGTGTCAACGACCCGCTTCCCCAATTCGGCTGATCTATGGATAAGACCATCTTACTCTTTCTGGCAGTTCCGTCGTGTCTGACATCACGACCATAACCTTAGACAACGTTACCAGAGATAAAGCTTTCGATAACGCAAGGTAAGTGACTTCGCGAGGAGGAGACAAGTTTGAGGAGGAAGAAAGAACGGTGATCCCCTACATAAAATCGACTTCTCTTCGAGAGAACATGAAATTCTCCTTCGTTAAAGGTCACCTAGAAATTTACGAGTAATCTTTTTCGCCGCCTGCGGGCGGGCATCGCGCTGCGTGCGCAGCGCAGAACGGCCTCGGCCCTTTAACGGGCCTCGCGCGGGGCGCGCTTAGGGCCAAGGCCCTTCGCGCGGTCGGGGGCTGCTCGCCCCCGAAGCCCCTCGGCGCTCCGCGCGGCTGGGAGGCCCTTCGCCTCCCAGACCCTCCTCGCCCTCATAGAGACGTTTTCTTGTGGCTGGCATAGTGAGGGGCCCGTAGAGTGGAGATCGTCGCTCTACGAGGCTCTAGAGTGCCTTCAGAGCGGTCCTGGACCCGCGGGTACCCCGCCTCACGGCGACCCGCGGGGAGTTGCCAGCAGTGAGTCGCGCCTTCAGCGTCTCTCCGGGGCAAAGCACCGGAGAGACACCTGCGGCGCTCCGGGCTACACTCAGGCTTGCGCCTTCGGTAGCCCTTGCGGCTCGACCGCCGCGCTTCGCGCGGCAGTACCCTCGCCGCAGGCGCGCTCCGCGCGCCGGGCGCTGCCGCGCCCGGCGCGCGGGGCGCGCAGAATGCATAAAGAAAGAAGAAGAGAAGGAAACAGAACAAGCTGGTGGGTTAGAAAAGAGGCGGGGTGGGGTTGGTGGGAAAGGAAAAAAAGATGCTAGTATTTTTCTGGGAGACAATGAAACCCTAAATAGAGAGTATAGAATGCCTCTCAATACATAGTAAACTCTCTAAGGGGTACCGGGTGAACATCTCGCTACGCTCGATGTTATTCTAAAAGACAACAGCAGGGAATTAGGTTAAGCATTTACTCAGAGTGCTTGGTAAGTAAGATCTGCACCTATAGTATAGTGAGTACTAGTATAGTAAGACTAGATAGATATAGAGTATAGAGAGCTTAAGGTATACTATTATAGAGTACAACGACTGAGGAGGCGAAGCCTCCGAAGGAGTTCACCCGGTACCCCTTAAACGGTTTCATGTAGAGTAATTTAGGTTAAGTCGCAGGCACGTTTAGGTTAAGTCGCAGGCATGTAAAATCAGTAATCATTGCAGGGGCACCCCTGCACCCTGGACGGGAAGGAGTTCAGGGGGGTGTCCTCGCCTGCGGGCTGCGGCACCCCCCTGCCTTCCCGAACCCATCCCAACCCCCCTTAGCGGCGGAGACTCACGGATTGTCTCCGCGCAAAATACAGCGCGCTACGCGCGCGAGGGACTTCCTTGGTCTATGTACCCCTTATCAGTTGCAGGCTTGGTAAATAGTAATTAAGAGCATAAACTATCCTATAGAGTCACTACAGGCCCGCAAAGAAGCATTATCTAAGAGTCCTACCAGCGGCTAAAGGTCGCCCATTCCCAACGGCCAGGGAAGATTAAGGCTGCGGCGCTGCGGCGCTTCCCTACGGCGCAGCCTTAATCAACCCTGGCCTAAAAAAAGGGAATGGCGACCTTGAGAAAGCCGCTGGACGACGGACTCATTATACGATAATGCTGCGGCGGGCCGGTATGCCATCGCTCCTTTTCAGGATGCTTTAATTTATGATATAGATTTACGCTTCGCTGTGAGAGAAAAGGGACTCTGGATCTATTGCCGATAATGCTGCGCATAGCATTAAAATGCAGACATGAGAATAATGGGGAAGGTGCCCCGCCTACGAGTAGCGAATAATAGTTGGTCGCGTGCCCTGGTGGGCTCGCGATCGGAGCACCGGCAATACTCTATATCGCACCACTGCTATTTATACTTAGGGGCGATGGCAGGAAATGGAGTGCTGATAACAGCAAACTATAAATACCACTGATAACATAGTAGGGTATACCGGAGAGAAAACCGGAATGGGGAATACGAGAATGAAGAAAGTAACTTCAGGTGAGGACGGCGTTATCGTCGTGGAGAACGGGTGGCTTGTCCACTCACAGACCAGAAAGGGTGTTGTATACACCGTAAGGTACTCCCGAACTCTACGCCAAATGGTGTGCAATTGTCCAGATTTCAGGTATAACAGGATGAAGAGGGGAGAGATCTGCAAGCACATTTCCCAAGTATGGGACCATGAGAAATACAACAAGAAAGACGCAGACGAGGAGGATATGTAATGTCAATAAGTGTGGATGATCTGGTAGAGAGACTAGAAGAATCTCTGGCAGACATTGAGAGGCGCAATTACGGCGATGCAGCACAGAGACTGACCAACACGATATCGATAATCAAGAAAGGCGGGATCCGGGCAGTAGTCAAACCGGAAATGACTAAACAGGTGAGTGAGCAAAATGGCAGTGAAGCATAACCCAAGTGTGGCAACTGGAACCATGACCAGATGCTCAGCCCACGCCAAGAAAGAGATATTGGCGCTGGCAAAGAGAATTGGTAAGGACAATGCAGAATATATGAAAAGAGCGGGAATCATGAAAGCGTCATCAACGTTGGCCGTGGACGCTCTTTTGTATTGGGGGGCACTAAGTGGGCACCTGAATGGAAAAGGAATCAACAGTAAGAACAACACCTACTGCAAGTTAATGAGTGTAATGGAGGAAGAAAACAATGAGTAACTGGACAAAGGAAGCTAAGAAAGTAGCGGCGGGTAAATGGATCAAATTTGACTCACAGCAACCAAGCCATGTGTTAACATTCTATGCAGAACCTACAAAGGTAACAAAGGTCTCCCAGATGGGACCGACAAAGGGGGAGGAATATACCCAGATGTCGTTCCCGGTGCTCCTGGATGGGGAAGAGAAGGTATTGGAGCCCAACAGGTCACTGCTCACCCAACTGATAGAGGAGGATGAGGAAAGCCCTATAATCGGCGCAGAGTTCTTAATAAAGTGTCTGAACCCGGAAAAGAAGACTCAATGGAAGATAAGGAGAATCTCCGGCGCGGGATCAGGTATAGAGTCGTACAGTAAGCCCACACCAGCAGCAAGAGAGGAAGAACCAGAGGAAGAGCCAGAGCCAGTTAAAGAAGTCCCGGCAGACAAAGACAAAGAGAAGTTCATGGAGGGGGTGAAGCAGACCAAAGCAAAGAAGGAGAAGAAGGCAAAGAAGGAAGCTGAGCCAGAGGTAGAGACTGATGGTGAGTGAAGCGCAGAAGAGACAGATCAAGTTACGAAAGCATCGATGGGAGAAGGCAGAGAAGCCTTATTTCAAGTGCTGCTTGGTCTGTGCCTTATCGTGCTCAATGACTATCCAGCATGGGAATTTCTCCTATGACATCTTTACATGTCCGAAGAGAGACAGAGGAGAGCCAGCATTTCCATACAAATTTGAGGAAATGAAGAAGGAACGAGAAGCGATGCTTAACGAAGGAGGACAACCAAATGGCAAATAAGAATCCGGCCAGGCCCTATGATTTCATAGGGCCTTGGAGAATCCAATTGAAGAACGGAACATGGCTGCGCGGAACAATCACTGTTGCATTCGACGACGCCGTGATAATCACCTCGCCCGACATGGGAGAAGGGATGGTAAAGTGGGACGAGATAGCAATGATGTTCGAGGGGCTGACAGCGCCCGGAGAAGAGCCAATAGTTGATCAAGTCGCACAGGGCGAAGGATCGCCAACATAAAGACACCAGGAGGAATACGACAATGCAAGTAAAAGTAACGGTTAGCCGCCCAGGCGGCAAGACGGGAAACAGCTTCTCCCAGTCCATGACATTCAAGGAAGTAGCAACAATGGAAGAGCTGATTCACGGAGTACAGAAAGAATTCAATAACATATTTCCCAAGTATGGAAGCCTGGACCCAGTAAATGAGGCGAGAGGAAAGAAAAAGAGGCGTGATGGGGAAGTAGAAGAGGGAGCGGAAGAATAAGGGATGATGAGCAGCATGATAGATAAAGAGCTAATAGGACATTATTGCTCCTTGTTATTGCCTGGCATTCCGGTAGTAGAAATAAAGGTCACCTCCGTCAACGCGGAGGAGGTGATAGGAGAGTACTTCGACGGAGCACCAATCCACATAAGGCGGGAGGCGATACTTGCATACTGGCCAGACGAGGCAAAGACCCGGGCAGCAGCAAAGAGGGCCGAAGCAGCCAAGAGAAAGAGGATAGCAAATAGATTAGAGCGCGTCTAGGATTGGCTGTAGTCGCGCTACAGCCACTTTAACGGGGTGGGAGGTATAATCATCCCACCCACAAAAAACATAGGGGTTTTAGGGCATTTGGGGATATACGAGGTTAAAGCATGAATGAAAAGACTGTTAATGTAGAAGTGTTCAGAATTAACGATGATGGAGAGACGACCGACACGATATCCATAATGGTGAGTGCGGAATATGCGCACTTGCTTCCATATATCGAGATAACAACAGGCAAGACAACCAAGGGAATGCATTTCGTATGCGCCAAGACAAAGGGAGATTGTCAATGTGACTTGTTGACGGAGTACTTCGGGAGAGGGTGGAGCGCACGCACCCTGGAAGAAAGCCTAAAGACATTGCTGCATAGATGGGCAATGATCCACCAGGAGGATTAATGATAGCAACTAAAGACTGGCCAGATGTGGCGATAAAGGAGGAGTTAGACGCACTATTTGAGTGCAGAAGAGAAGTAGTAATTGACTGGATAAAAGAGATAATGGATGATTACATTTGCCCGGACTGTGAGCACAAGGGGAGATGATGAGAAATGAGGGTAGAGGGAAACAAGATAACGATTAGTGCTGTGGATAAGTGGGGCTGTGCGCAGCACGTCACCTTTGAGGTGGACAAAGAGATAGCAGAAATGGCTAAAGACGCTGTAGTTGCCGTGGACACCGGCAAACGAGGAGGCGCGGTGATGATGATCCATGTAGAGTCGGGAGTGAGCGGTGATATATGGCCAGCTATCATTAAATGCGAGAACACCCCGGAGAGCATGAAGAAGGCATTCGTAGAGGGAATGAGGATAAATAAAAAGAGAATGGAGAACCAAGAAAGGTTAGCTAATCGCCTTGCGAATAGATGTTAGCCAACCTAACTGCGGCCTGGGCTGCAATATTGTCTTGATCGACCGGCTGAAGGGTTACCTTAACCGGATTCTCTTTTTGTGCCTTTTGTGCAGCTTTCAACTTATCTCCACTGAGCCCAACAAGTGACCAGTCAACAGGTCTGACAACTTCCCTAATGATATCTGCGGCAGTGACGGCGGGTAAATTGGCGGAGCATCTCCAACACTGACCTGGGTTCTGAGGAGTGGTCACTTCGTTAATGGCGGCGCATACTCCGCACTCAACAGTTACTATGCCTTCAAGAATGCCCTCGTCAAGCATGGCCGCGGTAGGCTTCTCAATTCCCACGTTGCCCTCGCCGGACTGCTGGACGTACATCAAAAGTTGATACATGTCGCCTTGGCCCTGGACGCAAGTTCTGTTTCGGATTATCATCTCATCAAGACGACCCTGGCGGATGCCCTCAAAACACTCCTCGATGGTGTAAGGCTTTTCCTCATTGAAGAAGAACTTGAGCCAATTCTCTTCAGAGCCAGAAGGCATGGTGCCGAGCAATCCATTCTTCCATCCACCTTCAAGTATCGTGAGCATGTCATGCCAGTCTGCGGTGAAGATCCAGGGAGAGGGAATTTGATACAACATTGCCCTGGTGAGGAAGCATCTACATTCAAACTTGGCATTGAAAGCCAAGATGACTTCGGGCTTCTTGCTCTCGATGTAGGCGAAGAGATCCCGCACAACCTGTTCCTCATCCCACCCGGCAAAGGTTCTCATTTGAGCCTTGGGTTCATCGAGATCCCAGACGGAGCAGACGACCATCTTATATTCCCAGGGATTAAGACCAGTAGTCTCAACATCGAGAGAGAGAACCTTCTTGCCGATGGTGTACTGCACTTTGGGAATAGACGGCGTCTTGGGTGAGAGGTTATCCACCAAGAGGTTATCATAGTTCACTACTTGGTAAGGAACATAAGGGCTGCTCTGAACATCTATGTAGCCATCATTTTGATAGCCGGTGTCCGTGGGATGTTCGGTGGAGGAAGTTTCCTCCTTTTTCTTAAGCTGCGCGTTATAGGTATTCTCGTTGTTTGGAAGCACTGTCATCTAAATCCACCCCCGGCCTTTGGCCAGATCTGTTGCCTGCTGATTCCATGCGATTATCTCCCCAACATAACAGAGTATATCGTAGGACTCGTATCCGTTCTTATCGATGGTGAAGGTGTAATAGCCTTCTGGCAAATCGAGATAACAAGGTGTCCACTGGCCAGAGGCAGAGCCATTAACAAGCACTTTACCGCCGCTAGGGTCGGAGTTAATGAAAACACGCTTGGGGAAATTGGCGTCAGGCGGTGTATATATTGGGTCAGGCACAGTGGTGGTGCTGGTGTCATCTTCGAGCAATGGGGAGACAGTGAGAGTATCACCAGATGCAGCATAGACGGTCTTCTGCCAGGTCTTCTTACCTACCTTCTTCACGACAATTGCATGATAGCCCTTGTCTATGCCGTACTCGACCCCTATTTCAGGATAAACCTGTACGTCATCCTGCCAGATCTCAGCATCCCGGCAGGTCTCGCCGTAGATAATAAGAGCCTGCTCTTCCTGTTGAGCACCGCCGCCGTAATTACCACCGCCATAACTACCGCCGCCGCCACTATAACCACCGCCTCCGCTGTAGCCACCCCCAGATGACTTTTTCTGAGAGCTATACGGAACAAAGGGCTCCTTCTCGATTGGTGCAAGTCCGAGAGTATTGAACGTGCCCTCGCCAACGTAGATGTTCTTGGTTACCTTGTTGCCTTTGGCATCAACCACTGAGATGTTGTAGTAGCCAGGCCCAGGCATGGCCACCAGGCCCGTCTCAGGATCGATGTACTTGGTTATGTCCAGGTCTTGCCAGTAGAGCCGTGAACCTTCTTCCAGATAGGTCTGGAAGCCTTCTACAGTGCCTGTGGTAGATCCTTTCAGATCAGGATTAGGCTGATAATAGTTGTAGCCAGACTTGGGATACCCAATGTACTCAGTTAGCTCTTTCTTGCTTCCATCGCTTGCCTTGAAAGTGAGACGCAGGGGAGAATTATCGAAGCGCTTAAAGTCGAGCTTAATGCCGGTATCTCCTCCTTTGTAGGTCTTGCCGTCGTAGGAGGTCTCTATGCCCGGGGGAAGGTAAACCGTCGTCTTGCCGCTGCTGGCAGCAGGGGTATAAGACGACCCAGAACCAGATTTCTTGCTGCCGTACGAAGTTGCTTTGTCAATGAGAGAGCCAATATCAACAGTAGCATCCTTTCCGTCAGCGAAGAGGCGCACAGTCTCAGAGGAATAGCGCGTTCCTTCCGGCGAAATGAGAGTGAGTGCGCCACTTACAGGTTTCTTATAGAACTCTGTGTTTTCGGTCCCCTTGCCTTCATAGGTCTTTCCCATGTACTCGACTTTCCAGCCGTCACGCATGTTCAGAAACACGGCTTTGGTTCCTTTGGCGTTGGGATTATCATATGAACCATCAGCTCCGTAGCTGGCTGCATTGGAGGCCTGGGTACCAGACATTGTATCAAGCTTATTGACATGGTTGTCAAGCGTGCCTGCTCCCATGAGATAGAACGCATTGCTTTTTATATAATCCTCGTACTGTTTCTTTGCTTGCTCTGCGTTCTTTACGAGATTGATATTGTTCTGCGGGTTGTCGGTGTCGGTGTTGAACTTCAAGGAATCGGTAGCAGACTTGAAGTTATTATAGAGCTGATCTGCTTCAGAGTCGATGTCCCTACCATATTGATTCTTCTGTTGGAGAACCTGCTTATGAGCGAAGGGATTTGCTATGAAAGCCTGGGGAAGTTCTGTTATGGCAAAAGGCAAAGTGTTAATGCCTGCCAGTGAACTAAGGATAGTGCCACCAGATACAACACTCCCGGCGGTAGCTCCAAACTTTGCGCCAGCCGCAGCCCCCAGAGGGCCAGCCGCGAGGAAGCCCGCGCCTATACCCGCGATCACTGCACCGCCGCCAAGGAGAGCAAGGCCTTCTTTACTGTTGAGGAAGTCCTTTACATCCTCCTTCATGTTCCATGTCCAGTCGGCTTTTAGTCCTTTAATAATGCCGTCGTGGGTCATCCAGTAACGTGTATCATCGCCAACGTCACTCTCTCCAAGCTTGGCATAAATGCCGCTGTTCATCAAAACGATAGCTTCTGGCGGGATGCCACGTTCGAGCATCTCCTTGTTAAAATCAAGGATAGCGGCCTGTTGTTGCTCTGGTGTTAGAGAAAAGAATCCATGAAACTCGCCGGGTCCCCATGCTCCGCTAACGGAAACAGAACCAAGCTGATTAAACGCATCTGGATCGTTGTTAATCAAGCCGTCGTACCAAGTAGCGATGTCCGATAACTGCTTGAGATCATAGCCATCCTGGTACATCTTGGCTGCCCACGGATAGAAATGAGTAGCAATAGTGAAAACGTCATGCTGGTCTATACCAAGAGCCTCTTTGTTCTGATCGAGCCAGAGAGCAGTAACTTCTCGCTTGTCTTCTTCGGTCCTGGGCACGTGGTCAATACTGCCACTTGCAGGGACGGATTCGCCAACGGGAGCATCAGAGTTTACAGTATCCCGTGAAGTAAGAACATCAATAGACTCCTGCACTTGTACGGTCTCTGTGAGAGGACTCTTGGGATCTTCGATACCTCCACCAACAACACCCTTATCAACAGCAGGAATAGCCGCATCTGTAGGGGATGGAGAAGGCATAACACCATCATAATTGACCTTCTCCACAGGATTAGATTCTTCCTTTGGCTCTGGTTCGGGTTCATCCCCATAGCCAATGGCTTCCTTCAGTTTATCCCACAGGCTCTCATCTTCATCATCTGCAGT
>Ga0209201_1002396_pt1 | contig 18519 bp, 15 predicted proteins | sample AD_UKC055_MetaG_FD_184411 | JGI IMG/M metagenome (GOLD analysis project Ga0209201, IMG submission 184411) | Active sludge microbial communities of municipal wastewater-treating anaerobic digesters from USA - AD_UKC055_MetaG (SPAdes) (version 2) | ecosystem: Engineered > Bioreactor > Anaerobic >...
GAAATGGAAAAGGGTATGACCGGCATGGTTGATCCTGAAAGCGCTATCCCGGTTGGCGAATTAAAATCACCAAATATGTATTTGACTGGTGAGGTAAGGGAAAATGTGCGCACTGTAGGAAGTAAAACAGTTCAATATTTAGTTGTTACCTTAAAGCTTATTAATCTGAAAACGCAGGTGGTTGAGTGGCAAGATCAACAGGAATTTTTAAAATCAGCCAGTAAAAAGAAAATAACATTTTAATACGGAGTAATTTGTATGCGGCAAAAGTTTAAATCTTGTTGTATTTTATTTCTTCTGGTATCATTGGTAACATGTGCTGGCTATGACTATAACAAACAAATCGGCGAAATTGAAAAATTATTTTACTCCGGTCAATATAAGGAGGCAGCCAATAAACTGCTCCCTACAATAAATACAAAATCAAAAGATCAGCTTTTATACATGATGGAATGCGGTTTGATTTTGCAGGTTGCAGGAGATTATGAAAACAGCAACAAAGTTTTTACCGAAGCAGCTAAGATAGCCGACCAGATAACCATCAGTGTAAGTAAACAAGCTGCATCATTGCTACTGAATGAAACAACCACTGATTATAACGGTGAAGATTTTGAGAGGGTTCTTATACACATGTATCTTGGAATCAACTATCTTATGCTCAGCAAACCTGATGAAGCACGCGTTGAATTTAAAAAAGTTAACGATATGTTAAGGGACATAAGTGTAACAACAGGGAAATCATATAAGCAGAATTTAATGGCAAAGTATCTGACAGCTATTGCCTTTGAACAGATTGCAGACCAGGACAACGACATGAATGATCGTGAATTTGCCTATATAGAATATAAGCAAATTTATGAACTCAATCCTGCTCTGAATCTTGTTTACCGTGATTTGCAAAGGCTTGCAAAACAATTAGGAGATACTGACGATTATAACATGTGGATTGGCAAATTTGGTAAACGTGATACAATGCCAAAAGGTGCGGGTGAGCTTATTGTTATAGTACAAAATGGAAAAGGAGCTATCAAGAAATCCCGCGGTTCACTTCTGTCAGATCAGGCTATGAAGTCTTCAATTCAGGTAACGCTCAATGGTATGTCATTAGGAGAAGGAGTTACTATTGCTGGAGTTATGATAGCTCTTAAAAATGCCGAAAATCCAATACCAAAATTTGTAAAACGCGGGGGTACAATAAACTATCTGGTTGTTAATGTTAATGATAAGGATATTGAACGGAGTTATATGTTAGAAGATATTGCAACTACCGCAGTGAAGACCCTGGAAGACGATTATGGGCGAATATATGCTAAAGTAGCCGCTGGCATTGCAGTAAAAGCTGCAGCATCCGTTGCAGCAGGATATGCTGCAAAAAAATTAGCTGAACAGTCAGATGATCTCAAGGGTTTTTCTGGCATAATTGGTATGGTAGCGGGTGCTGGCGTTGGTGTAGGTTTACTATCACAGATAAAACCTGATTTGCGGTGCTGGCATACTCTGCCTGAAAATTTCCAGCTAAGCAGATTATTCCTCCCACCGGGTACCTACACAATCACCTTTAAATATGTTGATAATGCAGGTAATATCATTTCAACACAAACTGAAACAATTACTATAGAAAAGGGAAAGAAGGTTTTCCTCAACAAACGTATATTACCTGTTAAAGTTTCTGATAAGGGTGGTCAAAGATTTTCAGCTATTCCTGAATCAGGAAAAGGCTACTTAGGTGCTAAGGTACAACCCATTACTGAAGAGAAAGCCCAAGAACTTGGGCTTTCAAACTCTTTGGGTGCTTACGTTGGTACTATTATACCTGATAGCCCTGCTGCACAATCAGGCATCCAGCCTCACGATGTAATTATAGCAGTTGATGAAAAAACTATTCAAAATCCTCAGGATTTAATCCAGGTAGTTAGAAATTCCTCATCAGGTAAAACACTCAAGCTGACACTGATACGTAACAAATCCAAAATGGTAATCCCGGTAACACTAACACAAGTACCGGAAAGGGTAAATGGAGCCACTTCATCTGATGCAAACATGACTATTAAAGATGTTACACAAGAAAGCTTTGCCCGCGAAGTGCTGCAATGGAGAGGCAAAGTAGTTGTAAATTTTTGGGCACCATGGTGCCGCCCATGTATGCGTCAGAATGCTGTTTTAGAAAACCTTTCAAAATCATCTTCTCAAGCAAAATTTGTTACAATAAATGCAGATGAAAATCAGCAGATTGTCAAAAGCTATAATATTGATGCAATTCCCACAATACTCCTCTTTGAAAATGGTAAAGTTATAGAGAAAATGGCAGGCTTCCAATCCACTGATACTCTCCAGGCAAAACTTTCACAGTAACACTATTTTTTTATATTTTTATTGCAAAAAAATACTTATGTTTTGACATGGTTAACCATGGCGGTACCTTTTATGAGTAGTGAAGATAATGGTGCAACACATATAAATACTACAACTTTGCAAACAGCATCAAATATGGTGCTCATGTTTCAATTACCTGCATGCGTTATCAGCATTTCTGGAGAAGTGATAGCATTGAATACACCCTTCTCTGATTTAATTAATACAAACCAGCTATGCCTTGATATTACCCATCCCTTTTATCCCGAATATCGCAAGCAGATTGCAACATCATATTTAAAAGCATTAAAGGGAATATCCAAGCAATGTTTTGCTGTATTTCGTAACAAAGACAATCAAAGGATATCCGCCGAATTGTACATTTTTCCCGTATTTCAGGGGAAAACTATTGTAGCACTTTTTGTAATTTTGCAGATAGTTGATGAAAGGATTCTGTCATTTGACAAATCCACTGAAACATTGATAAATGACCTTGATAAAAATGATGAGTCGCAACTTTATGAATATTCCCCATTCCCAATTTTACAGATTGATCAATCTGGTAATATAATAAAAGCCAGTTCATCAATCCAGGAACTTATAGGTTACGAGGTAGATGATTTACGGCAAAATAGGAATTTATTATACCGGGCAATGAATCACTATGATTTTAATAGAATGCGTATAGCACTATCGCAAATATTTAATGGAACCATAGCCTACAAACGCATAGGTGAAATACGATTTATAACCAAAGAAAAAGATGAAAAGTGGGTTAACGCTTCATGCTATCTTTACCATTCACCTGATTTTCAACCTGTTGTAGAAATAATATTAGAAGATATTACACGAATTAAACGACTTGAGTATCAAATACAACAACTTAGCAGATTCCATATTATTGGTGACCTTACCAAGGGATTTCTCCATTCATTCAATAATATCATTAATATATTGTTAAACAAATCACAATGGTTACTGCAGATTACTGAAAAACCTCCTGTGCATGAAGGACTTAAACTAATCATAAAAACTGCTGAAGAAGGCATACAACAGGTGCGCCGGATTGAAGAATTTATTGGAAGAGATAAGTTAGAAGAAAAAACTAATATTAATATTGTTGAAGCGGTAGAAGATGCAATAGAATTTGCTAAAATACAATTCAAGGTCGATGAAGCCAGCAAACGAAGATATATATCTATTGAAAGGCGATATTTCTCTCTCCTCAGCATGTATGGAGATCCTCATCTATTCCGCGACTTACTTCTCTCAACAATATTCAAGGTTGCATCTGTTATCACTTCAAAAGGAACTATCGAAATAATCTTAAAAAAGAACAGCACATTGTCAATCACAATGCGCACAAAAAAAGATACTTCAGAAGTAAAGGATGATTCGATATTTATTTCAACCATTGATCTGCTAAAACTTGCGGAACAAAACCATGCCAAAATATTAGAAGAAGAATCATTATATGATTATTCAATTTCAATTATCCTGCCCGAGGAAAATATTTCTCCAATTCCTCAAAATGAGCAGCAAGTACCTCAAGCAAAATTACGTGACAAAGATATTTGTATTGTTGAGGACGAGCCTGCTTTACAGGAAATAATGTATGAGGTTTTTGATTCTCTTGGGAACAGAGTTTCAGTATTCAGCAATGCTGACCAGGCTTTAGAATCTTTTAGAATAAATAATTTTGATATTGTCATAGCAGATTATGGTTTGCCAGGAATAACTGGACTTGACTTACTTACAAAAATTAAAGAACAAAAAGAAGAAACGTTAACAGTACTTCTGACAGGCTGGTTGCTCAATAACATCAAGGCGTATAAAAATGTAATCGATATCTATATGCATAAACCTTTTAAGCTGGATATTTTGATTCATGAAATTTCAAATGAATTATACAAACGAAATAAATAACAATGATTAGCCTGTAATAATGTATCCAAAAAAGTTTTTTTATAGCTATTATAATACTTTAACTCATTTGCTCCATCAAATATTTCTTACCTAAAGCTACTATAACATCACCTGCATCAAGAATTTCTGACGATTGCGGATTAAATATCATTTGACCATTTATCTTTTTAATTGCCACAATAATAACACCATAATCTCGTCGCAAATTACTTTCAACAAGAGTTTTCCTAACCATTGATGAGTTATGACCAACTTTTAACTCTTCCATTGCCAATCCTAATTCTGAATCCATCATTATAATAGTTAACGGTTTGACTTCCTGGAAACCTACAGTATTGATAGTTATCATTGTCATATAAAAAGCATCAAATGGTTTCATGTTTTCAAAAATATAATAACCAGTTGTTCCAAAACCAATAGTACATAGAAGGAGAACAAATGCAACACGTAATTTCTGAAACTCCATAATACCCTTCTATACAATAAATTCATTATCAATGCAATCATATATCAATATCGTATTATAGAATGTAAATAATTTTTTAAAATTAAAAATTTTATTTGATTTTTTTTTCTATATAAAATTAAGATAATGAAAAATTATCATTCTTCTTTATATTTATTACTATGTACGTTATATAAGGGGTTTGGGAGCTATATTTTCATTATCTGTCTTAACGCACACTAAAGGTAAAAGCTGCCTTTCTAAATTATTCATAAGATGGGAAGCAGTTCTTTGTAGTACCTATATATAATGTACATGTAGTAATTAAAACTTTTAAAAAAGTGAGGTGAGATTATGGCAACATATCAACATAGTACCGGTACATTTATTGGTAAAGGAGGTATTGAAATCTTTTTTCAGCAATGGGAAGTTGCTAACCCTAAAGCAGTTTTAATCATTATTCATGGACTCGGAGAGCATAGCGGCCGATATGGCAACCTTATTGATGCCCTTCAGAATAAAGGAATTGCAATCTTTGGTTTAGACCACAGAGGCTTTGGCCGCAGTGGGGGTAAACGAGGACATACTGATAGTTTTATGGATTATATATACGATATAAAAATTTTTGTAAATATGATAAAAGACAAAAATCCTAACAAACCCGTTATTATGTTAGGCCATTCAATGGGTGGTGTTCTTGCTATTAAATACGCGCTGACACATGCTGAGGATCTGGATGCACTAATTTTATCATCCCCTGGATTGGTTCCAACAATTGAAGTACCGGCATGGAAAGAAAAACTTGCAATATTTTTGTCAAAAAGGATCCCATCATTTACCATGCCATCCGGGTTGGATGCTTCAACTATCTCCCACGACAAGGAGGTGGTTAAAAAATATATGGAAGATCCGCTTGTTCATGATAAAGTAACTCCTCGTTTTTATGTTGAGATGATGAAAACCATTGAAGAATGTATAAATAGATGCAGTGAAATAAAAATGCCACTTTTACTATTTCAAGGAACTGCTGATGCGCTTGTTAAAGATGAGGCAAGTAAAATAGTTTACCAAAAAGCCAGCTCCAGGGATAAAACACTGAAGCTTTTTGAAGGATTATATCATGAAACTATGAATGAACTGGAGGCAGACCGTAAAAAAGTACTAAAGGTTGTAACTGATTGGATTTTAGCGCACTCAAAAAAAACCTCTGGAGTAAAGCATGCAGCAGCGCCAAAAACTAAAACAAAAGCTGCAGCAAAGAAACCAAAAGCACCTCAAAAAAAAGTATCCAAAAGTAATGCCAAATCAAAATCAAAAAAGAAATAAACATGCTAAACAAAGTTAAAAGAACAATACTTACTAATGTTAACCAATAGTATGAATAAAGCCGGGTGGGAGTGCCCGGCTTTATGTATAGTGGTGTTACGATGCTATCTCAGATTTGTTTATTTTAAAAGCTGTAATACCGTTTGAGACTTTGTATTTGCCTGCGCCAGCATTGCAGTAGCTGCCTGAGTAAGAATCTGGTTCTTTGTAAATTCTGCCATCTGCTCGGCCATATCAGTATCGCGTATACGGCTTTCTGATGCCTGAATATTCTCATATGCATTCATCAAGCCCTTGGCAGCATGTTCCAGCCGGTTGTAATAAGCACCAAGATCAGCTCGTTGCTTTGAAATCTGCCGCAGTGCCTCATCGGCTAATCCAATAACAGCATTAGCTTTACCCGGTGTTGAAATGGATATAAATGTTAGGGTAACAGCATTTCGCAAACCCAATGCAGCAGTTGTCATTGTTTCAATAAATACCCTTTCCCTCTGATGCATATTGGGTCCCATATGAAACCACATGGATGCTGAAGGATGAAGCCGTGCAAATGCGCCAGTTAAAAGCTTCATCTTGTTAAATTCAGCTTGTGAAGCAATGCGATCGATTTCGTCAACCAATTCTGAAACTTCAACCTGAATCTGCTGTCTATCTTCCGGTGTGTAAATACCGTTTGCTGACTGTACCGCTAACACTCTTACACGCTGTAGTATGTCATGAACCTCCTGCAAATAACCTTCTGCTGTCTGAATCATCGACATACCATCTTCTGTGTTACGTTCAGCCTGCCGTAAACCCTGAATCTGTGAACGCATTTTTTCGGACACAGCTAACCCTGATGCATCATCACCGGCTTTATTGATGCGCATCCCTGAAGAAAGCTTTTCCATGTCCTTGGTTATTGCCCAATCGTGGAATTTTAACGTTCGGTGGGCAAAAATTGCGCTGATGTTGTGGTTTATAATCATTGTATCCTCCTTGAACAATATACTATCATCCGTGATAGCATTAACTATATAAATAGTTCATTCCAAGATTCGTCTTATTTCAGAGAAGTGGTGAGGCTGGTTAACTTAAATTAATGGCATTTATTAACGTTTATCATAAAATATGTTGATATTTCATATGTTTTTCATTATTTTTTGTTATTGAACACATTTCTTAAGCTTTATTTACTGCATGGAAAATTTTACACCACACTATCACCAATAAAAAAATTTTTTATTAATTAAAATTCTTTTTCTTGAATATACGCTATAGTAAGTATTAAGTGTAATTATTGATTATAGGTAAAGTTTGTACATCAATTATTTTTTAAAGCAAATTATACAATGTGAAGGCACTATCGAACAACAAATAGGGGCAATAATATGAATAATAGCACAACCAATCCCATATACTCATTTATACAATCTATACCATTCTTAACCAATATTATCAAAAAAGGTGGAATCAGGTTAAAATGGGTCACTGCAGTATCAGCACTTATGGTCATTGTCATAAGTATTATTAGCTTTTTATTAATTACAATTTCTGAGCACGCACTTATCAAAGCCAATGATAAATTATGTCAGACAATAGCTCATACCATCTCATCTTCTGAAAGTTTTTTAACCGCTGAAAAAAGGGCATTGAAACGTTCCATGATTCTGCAGGATATAGTAAAAGGACTGTCAAAAACCGGCATAGAAGGGTTTGTTTATGCCGCTGTCTATGATTTAAACGGAGTACTTGCTGAAAAAAAATATACTTATGCTGCACATACTAATGCGAAACTCCATGGAAAATATTTCTCAAAAGACCTCGTTAAACTATTCGCATCATTAAACACAACCGTAAAAGAAAGGATAGAGTTAACAATAAATTCCGGTCAAACGTGGTGTTATCGTTATCGTATCCCTTTTGAGTTTTTTAAATCAAAGGTAGGGATTATAGAGATAGTTTTTACCGAGGATGCAATATTAGGCCCAGTTCACAAAGCAAGGCTTCTTATGCTCATCATCGCGGCAATCCTTTTATCAGCCAGCATATATGCAGCTATGCGGATTGCACGGCAGATGGTACAACCATTAGTGCAATTAACTACAGGAGTTATAAAAGTAAAGGATGGTGATTTAACTACCCGGATTGATGTAACGACACATGATGAAATTGGGATTCTTACTGAAGAATTTAATACAATGATTGATCATCTGCGTGAAAAGTTAAAAATGCAAAAGTTTGTTTCTGAATCAACTATCTCCATGATACGCGAAAAAAGAGACGATGAATTGGATTTAGGTGGCACAAATAAGAACATGGCATTTCTTTTTTCTGATATTCGTGGGTTTACGGCCATGTCCGAGAAGCTTCCTCCAGAACAGGTTGTATCTATTCTGAACGAATACCTTGACCTGCAAGCTGCAATTATAAAAAAGCATGGTGGTGATATTGATAAATTTGTTGGTGATGAAATCATGGCTGTTTTTGAAGATAAAACGAAAGCAGATACCGCAGTTGAAGCAGCAGTTGATATCATAGAATCAATTCAAAAACTAAACAAACAGCGTGAAAAAGCAGGTGCAGTAACAATTACTGTTGGGATTGGCATTCATATGGGGGATGTTGTTCATGGCAGAATGGGTTCAAAGGACAGGATGGATTTTACATCCATTGGTGATGCCGTTAATCTAGCAGCACGATTGTGCTCACATGCTGATGCCCAGACAATAATCGTATCTCAAGAAATTATAACAAATCTTTCAAAAAAGAAATTTAAAGGGAAGAAGCTGGGACCCATTAAGGTTAAAGGTAAAGAACAACCAATACCAATTTTCCAGATAACCGGGAAAGCATGATTACTCTTGATTAATAATTGGATAAAACTCTTTCCGTATAAAATAGCTTATCTTACGCAATATCTCTTTGTATAATTTTTTATTATTTTTAATGTTTTCAAACAATATGGCTGCATGAACAAGATTATCAAGATCCGATTCAGCAATACCCTGGGTATGAAGTTCAGCATGCTCTGTAGTATTTAATATCAAATTATATTTCTTAGCTATTTCATCCAGTATTATGATCTCAATAGAAATATCAAGATTGTCACCAATTGAATTCCCAATACGCAAAGCATGATAAGCAAAATTGTTTGTTAAAAAAGAATTGGCATCCAATTTTTTTTCAATCAGCTCAGGCACACTATGCTCAGATAAATACCTATGTAATATATCAACTTTCTGCATACTCCCCCCCCTCCTCACTATGATAGTTGTTTATATCCTCTCAATCTATAAATCATTATGCCAGAAGCGATGTAAAAATACAACAAAATAATCAAATCCCACAACTTCTGGACATAGTAAAACCACTTGTTTTAAGCACATATTCACGATAGTTCTTTTCAAGATCACTTATTATCATATCGGAAACAATATCTTTAACAGTGTGCTGTGGTTCCCACCCCAATTTTTCACGCGCCTTTGTTGGGTCACCGATGAGTATATCTACTTCAGAAGGTCTGAAGTAGCGCTGGTCAATTCCAACAACAACCTTATTGAGGCAAGCCCTTGCAGTTTGCAGTATATTTTCTTTATGCTCAGGTGCACAATGTACCGATTGTAATCGTGATAACAATACATCTTCATGATAAGAAATAACAATACCACACTCTTTTATCCCTTCGCCTTGAAATTTAACAGTTAATCCCACTTCATCAAACGCCAATGCAATAAATTCCCTTATCTCAGTTGTTATACCGGTAGCTAATACATAATCATCAGGTCTGGGCTGCTGCAATATTAAATGCATTCCTTTGACATAATCCTGTGCATGTCCAAAATCTCGCTTTGCATTAAGATTACCTAAATAAATCTTTTTATCCAGTCCAAACAATATGCGCGTGACCCCTCGTGTAATTTTTCGCGTAACAAACGTTTCCCCTCTTCGGGAACTTTCATGATTAAATAAAATACCATTACAGGCAAACATTCCATATGCTTCCCTATAGTTTATAGTTATCCAATAAGCAAAAAGCTTTGCAACACCATAAGGACTTCGTGGATAAAATGGTGTGTTTTCACTCTGAGGAAATTCTACAGCTTTGCCAAACAGCTCAGACGTGGATGCCTGATATATTTTAACCTTATCCTGTAAACCCAATAAACGTACTGATTCTAAAATTCTCAGTGTTCCCATTGCATCTACATTTGCTGTGTACTCAGGTTGAACAAAACTCACAGCAACGTGAGATTGTGCAGCTAAATTGTAAATCTCATCAGGTTTTACCTTTTGAATTATCTCAGTAACGTTTAAACTATCGGTTAAATCACCATAATGTAAAAAAAAACTACCCCCTTCATGAGGATCATTATAGACATGATCTATTCTTTCCGTATTGAAAAGTGATGATCGCCGTTTGATACCATGGACCTCATAGCCCTTTGATAACAACAACTCCGTCAGGTAAGAGCCATCCTGCCCCGTTACCCCCGTAATAAGTGCCCTTTTCATCGTACCCCCATGATCCACTGTTCTATAATCATTGAAAACGCTCCATACTTGAAATCATAGTGCCATCATCTTCCTGCTTATAAAAAGCTATAACGTTAATCTTCCTGAAGCGTCTATAATATACAAGAAAAAAATAGCTGTTTAAAGTAAATTTTCACCTACTCCCTGAGTAAAGAAAAGAAGGCCTGGTATAGATTCCTCTATACACATATCATATACTTTATTTTTTATTTGCAATTTTTAATCGATTATATATCATGTAATAATATTATATATCGCTTGTAAGAGGTGATTATGGCAAAGAAGGAATACATATCCGGTACATTTTGTCTTGATATTAAATGTAATCATCACAAAGCATTAGAACAGTATAGCGGTGATGATTACCTGAAACAAAAGGCAATCCTTTGTGCCGATTGTTATGCATGGAAATTTTTTATATGGTTAAAAGATCACAAATATCGTATAATACAATCAGCACCTGAAATTTCCGCACATGAACTAGCTGCTCGCATCAAAGGTATTGATCCAGTACGAGTGGAAGACTTAACTGATGATGAAATATTGTGTTTATAGAATCAACTTATTGGGAGTTCATGATGGACGTTTTGTTGCATCCATGGTTCGGCAGGCTTACCTATCAGAGGATGAAAACAGTTACCGTTTGTCATCCTGAATTTATTTCAGGATCTCATACTAATTATTGGGATTTCAGGTCAAGCCCGGAATGACACTGGTGCAAAAATTCCTATAGCCTTGCGAAGGAGAGTGACAATTGGTGAAGTTAAGAATTCAGTTTCAGAGAAGGAGTTAAAACATGGTTCGTAATGCAGGAATTGTTATCGTTACTGTTATTATCATTGCAATACTAACTGATGCAATGATAACCATATTAGCCCGACCACAATTGGGGAGGAAAGCATGCAATGCTGCAAACATACCATATAAAACAGTTATAGCTCATAGAGGGGCTTCATATTGGGCACCGGAGGAATCGTACTATGCTTACATGATAGCAAAAGAAGTGGGTGCCGAATATCTGGAGATGGATGTCCAGCGTACCAAAGATGATGTCCTTATCGCTTTCCACGACGATACCCTTATGCGTATCACCAATGTTTCTTCAGTTTTCCCTGGAAGAGAAAATGATCCTATTAAAAGCTTCACCATTGCAGAATTAAAAAAGCTGGATTTAGGTAAATGGTTTAATAATACTTACCCTGATCGATCAAAAAAATCATATAATGAAACAAAAATTTTAACATTAGATGAGGTCATAGATATAGCAAAAGCTGATGGAACTATCTATCCATTATATATAGAAACAAAAAGTCCTGACAACTATCCTGGTATTGAGCAAGAGCTTGTTACCATACTTGCAACACGAGGATATATTACGGCTAACACCAATACTAACCACCTCTATGCTCCAATAATATTTCAATCGTTTGAGATCAAAAGTCTGATGCTTCTATCACAGTTAGCTCCTGGAGTTCCCAGGGTATATCTTATTGATGAAGATATGGTAAACGATAAAGGATGGGATGTTATAATAGAGGAAGCAAAAAAAGCAGGATGCGCAGGATTGGGGCCATCAGGATATTTAGGGTGGCCATGGCTGATAGGGAAAGCACATCGAAATGGATTATGTGTTCATATATATACCGTTGACAGAAAATGGCAATTTCGTCTTTTGCATTGGTTTGGTGCAGATGGTTTTTTTACCAACAGATGTGAGTTGCTCATGGATTATTATGATAAAGCCCATAAAAAAAGCTTTAAGGATGTTATCGTGAGTATTAAATAATCAAAATATGGTATACCATATAAAAACAGCTATAAGTATATGGGTTTTTCAACCGATATTTTAACTGAAGAATATATATTACATTTTACTTGACTAACAATAAAGTATTATATAATTTAAAAATTATTATATATTTAGACAGGAGATCATGCATGAGTCAATGGTCAATAATTGGGAAGGGGATCCTAACCCCGGATAAATTTATTAAAAAAGCTGGTATTGTAATCGACGATGGCATTATTGAAAAAATTGATAGCCACAGTTCGTTTACTGTTGAAGCAGATGGTATCATTGTTCCGGGATTTATTAATAGTCATGATCACCTGATTGGCAACTATTATCCAAAAGTAGGCAATGGACCCTATGAAAACTGGCTTCCATGGGATAATGATCTTAAAAGCTCTCCTATTTATGAAGAACGACAGCAGCTTGAAAACCGAGATCTCTATCTTCTGGCGGGATATCGAAACCTCCTATCAGGTGTAACCACTATTTCAGATCATATTCCCCATTTTGTCCATGAGCCATTCCTTGATATTATGCCTATAAAAGTATTGCGTAATTATGCACTTGCTCATTCTGTTGTATCTTTTGCATTAATTTGGGGTGATGATATTTCTGTTGAATATCAAAAAGCAGCTAAAGAAAAAGTTCCATTTATAACACATAGCGGCGAAGGCTTTGATGATGAAACCATCCACGATATAGATACCCTTGAAAGGCTGGGTGCACTGGGTGAGTATACAGTATTGATACATGGTATCGCATTTAACGAAAATGATATAAAACGCATCAAAAAAGCTGGAGCATCAGTTGTCTGGTGTGGCGATTCCAATATGTTTATGTTTAACAAAACAGCAAATATTAAACTTATGTTGGCTTATGGGGTAAATGTATGTATTGGTACTGATTCACCAATGTCTGGTGGTGAAAATCTTCTTCATGAAATTAAATTTGATCGTAAATTATATAAAAAACTTTTTAATGAAGAACTCAGCGATGAAACAATTGTCCGGATGATTACTGTCAATCCTTCGTATGCATTTAAATTAAGCGATCACGGTTCAATTAATCCTGGTAATGTAGCGGATTTTGTTGTTATTTCCAGAACAGAAGACAATCCATACTCAGCGGTTGTAAACGCACAGTTAGAAGATATTGCGCTTGTCGTCATCAATGGTAAGCCAATGTATGGCGATAGTTACTATAAACGATTATTTGATTATCACAAAGTAAAGTATCAGGAAATAGTATTACGGAATAAACAAAAAATTGTTGTTGGTGATTTATCAGGTTTACTACGAAGAATTAGCAAAGTAGTTGGTTATAAAAAGGAATTTCCTTTTATTCCAGTTGAATTTGATATATAAAGCGTGTGAGGCTTATTATGTCTAATGGTTCTTCATCGCAAGGAATTAACACACGAACCTACAAATCGGGATCGATAGTTTATTTTGAAAATGATAAAAGCGAATGTATTTATATACTAAAATCAGGACGCATTATCCTTACCTCACAAAAATTAGAGACGGGTGAAGAGGTAAAAGAGGAAGTGCGGCCTGGCGAATTTTTTGGAGTTAAATCTGCACTCGGCAGGTACCCCCGTGAAGAAACAGCTCAGGTAATAAAAGATTCTGTTGTGCTGGTTTTAACATTAGCTGATTTTGAAAGACTCATTTTAAAAAATGTTAATATTGTTTTGAAGATGCTCAGAATCTTTAGTAATCAGCTCCGAAGAATTGGAAGAGCTGTCAGAGAAGTGTTAGGTGAAACAAGCACAATCAATCCAGAAGAGGAATTATTTAAGATTGGTGAGTATTATTACCGAGCGGGTCGTTTTAACCAGGCACGATATGCTTATAATAAGTATCTTGATTATTATCCTAATGCTAAATATTCAGATTTAGCAACAAAGAGAATTAGAGAAATTGATTCGGGACAGGCTGAATCAAATATCGCACCACAGCCAGTAATGCGAAAAGAAGTAGTATCCCATACTGAAGAATTGAAAGATTTTACCCTCGATGATGATATTAATACAGTCCCCACGAAAGGACCAGTATCGAATGAAATGGACGACTTTTTTGGAACTGAGGACACGAACAATCCTGATTTTGACATATCTCCTGAAGATGAAAAAAGTGAGGATATATCATCGATGTTTTACAGTGCGATGAGTATGTATTCACAATCCGAATATGAGGGCGCTTTAAAGCTGTACAAACAGATTGTGAATCAAAAATCCTTAAAAAATGATGCAGAGAATATACTATTTCAGAAAGCTCACTTTGAAATAGGAAGAACATATTTCAAGATGGGTCAATATAATGACGCTATTGAAGCATTTTCCTTACTAATGAAGAAATTCCCACAATCAGCTTTGAATGTTAATGCATTATATCATTTAGCTATGATTTATGAGGTAAAAAAACAGTTTGATAAATCAAAAGCATATTATCAAAAGGTTATATCTCTGGCAGCTAAAGAAGAAATTGGAAAACAGGCACAACGACGTTTAAAAAATCTTGAATCGCATTAAAGGTATGCTATGTTACTTGATGATAAGTTATTTGATAAATTTGGTGTCGAGTACGAACCTAACGATATAATTTTTTGCGAATTTGAACCGGGCAATGATTTTTATTTCATCCAATCCGGGAGGGTCGAAATTGTCAAAATTATTAATAACAGGGAAAAGACTCTTGATATTCTGGGTACGGGTGATGTATTTGGCGAAATGGCTATTTTAGAGGAAGAGCCTCGCTCCGCATCCGCTATCGCCATAGAACATGTAAAATTACTGCGATTCAGAAGAGAAAATTTTGATGCTCTGCTACAGGGGAATCCTCAATTAGCTTATAAGTTGCTGGTTATTTTTTCTAAGCGCATTTATGATGCAAAACGCCGGCTTATGATACTGCTTCTGGATGACCCTCAACTCAAGATTATGGATGTCATGAATATGCTGGCAGAGCAGGATCCTCATCTTGATGTGCAGGAACCAGTAACATTACGCGTTACTATTCAGGAGATTGCAAACTGGGCAGGTATGCAGATAAATGATGTTCAAAAGCTATTAACACATTTAAATAAACTGGGAAAAATTGAGCTGTTCAACGATCGTGTTATAGTTCGCAATATCAGAGACTTCCAGCGGATGGTAAATTCTAGACGCAAAAGCATGTATGCGTAGGCTCCCGTAGCTCAGGTGGATAGAGCAGTAGTTTCCTAAACTATGTGCCAGAGGTTCGAGTCCTCTCGGGAGCAAAGATGAAAATAATATATACATTAGCGGGCTTATCCCGCTTCTTTTTTTAGAGGTAGCAGCTATGGAAGCACAGTTGAAACAAATTTTTGAACGATATCATGAAATTGAACAGGCAATGGCAGACCCAAAAACCGTCAATGACCAGAATCTGTTTAAATCTTTAACAAAAGAACATTCAAAATTATTTCCAATAGTACAGAAATATAATGAATATACAAAAATTAAAAAAGAAACTGAAGAAGTTAACAATGCTTTGAAAGAAGAAAATGAACCGGATATGATTGCCCTTTTAGAAGATGAGAAGATACAATTAGAATCAAAAATGAATGAAATAGAAGAACAAATAACACAGTTACTCCTTCCACAGGATCCACATGAAGGGAAAGATATTATTATCGAGATACGTGCTGGCACGGGAGGTGATGAAGCTTCTCTATTTGTCGCTGATTTATACAGGATGTATATGCGGTATGCAGATCTTAAGGGCTGGAAGGTAGAGTTTATTGATGCCAATCAAACCGAACTGGGTGGTTTTAAAGAAATAATATTTTCAATTAGCGGAGATGAAGCATATAGCTGTTTAAAATTTGAGTCAGGTGTTCACCGAGTTCAAAGAATACCTGTTACCGAATCAGGAGGAAGAATCCACACATCTGCAGTAACTGTTGCAGTACTTCCCGAAGCGGAAGAAAATGATATCCAGATAAATCCTGATGATATCCGCATTGATGTCTATCGTTCATCAGGGCATGGAGGACAATCGGTTAATACTACCGACTCTGCTGTACGTATAACACATATTCCAACTGGCATTGTAGTTACCTGTCAGGATGAAAAATCTCAACATAAAAACAGGGCAAAAGCTCTAAGAGTACTGCGAGCGCGCCTGTTTGAAAAATTTGAACGTGAACGCATGGAAAAAGAAACAGCTTTACGCCGTTCGCAGATTGGAAGCGGCGATAGAAGTGAGCGTATACGAACATACAATTTCCCCCAATCAAGGGTTACCGATCATCGTATAAACTTAACTATTTATGATTTAGAATCAGTACTTGATGGTGAACTGGATAAAATCATCATCCCTCTTAGAGAACATGATATGGAACAGATGTTAAAAGCTTCACATGTATACAATGCATAACAATGCTACTGTTTTTGATATCCTATCACAAGCTGCTCACAGGTTAGCTTCCATTTCTGCAACACCAGCTCTGGATGCTGAAATATTGATGGCTCATACACTCAATATTGAACGTCATACTCTCCCATTGCATTATTCTACTCACATCAGCAAAATAGTATATAAAAAATTTGAAAATTTACTATTACGCAGATTACAAAGCGAACCAATTGCTTATATTATAGGTTATAAAGAATTTTATTCACTCCCTTTTCATGTAAACCCACATGTCCTGATACCACGTCCAGAAACTGAACTCATTGTTGATTACGCCCTTTATTATGCACATCACAATGCAACAATACTTGATATTGGAACAGGTAGTGGCGCAATTGCTATCGCAATTAAATATAACCTAACAGATTGTTCTGTCTGGGCGACAGATATATCAGCAGATGCCCTGCGTATTGCAAAAAAAAATGCTGTCACTTTATTAGGGAAGAACAAAATTAAATTTCTTCACAGTGATTTGTTTACATCGTTACCTCACATACACTTTGATGTGATTGTTAGCAATCCACCATACATCAATCCTGAAATCTATACTACCTTGCAAAAAGATATTTTCTTTGAACCAAAAGAAGCATTAGTTGCACCCGATCATGGTTTTGGCATCATCAAAGCAATAATCAATGATGCTTATAACTATCTCACTAATGATGGAGTATTGATTTTAGAGATAAGTGATGATTTAGCCCATCAGATAGTCAACCATACTCAATCATTGCCATATACAATTTCCATTGCAAAAGATTATTCGGGTTTGCAACGTGTTGCAATTTTGCACAAAACGATAAAAAATATAAGCAATTAAGAAATAATGATAAATTTAAAATAATTTTATTCGATATTGTAATATAATTGATGTATCAGCCCAATATGCATGGCAGTGGAGTAAGCAGACCACGAAATGAGCATTCCATCTGAAAGGGGAATCATTGTGCATGATCAATGGTAAAGAGGAATTACTGCATGATATCAGAGTTGCCAACTTTATAGAAGCATATCGTTTTAGTTGCATAAGCAAACGTGATAAGTGGTATAGCTTTTCAAATATCGAGTGGGATCCCATATTGCGTGAAATTAAAATTGAAGCTATTTCAAATTTTATTGATTCTTCGTACACCATCAATCAAGTTATTAAACAAGACACAGTCCCGAAGAAATCTATTGGTAATCAACGGTTTAAATACACAATACTTGAACCATTAAAAGGAAGTAAAATATTCTTTAAAGAAAGTGATATCACAGGCACCATACTTATTCAGAACTATTTCCCCTATTACGATGTCATTCATCATTCATCGGTATCACTGAATAATGTAGAAAATATGTTCAATTTTTATTCTGACCGGTGCAAGGCTAAAGTTTCAGTTGAATTGCACAAAAAAAATAATACTACTCATAAATATTTTGACTGCGTAGGATTTAGAGAACATTCATGGGGGTTATATCCTTCTCATCATATTAGTTGTGATAGCAGGGTGGTTGTGCATTTCAGAGATCAAACGATTTCGTTTAGATATATAGAATATAATGGCATGAGCTATTCATATGGCTGTATTTCAAAAAAAAGTGGCAATCTTGCATTGGTCCTTGTTGAGTTAGAATTTCTTTCAATAAAAAATTCCTCTTTTGAGTCATCAGAATTTACATACAAAGATGCTCAGGATGATATAGATCTGATAGTTTCAAAACCTATAAAGCCGCACCATATTGAG